>FLSE01000004.1_pt1 | contig 233834 bp, 296 predicted proteins | sample 1550461 | NCBI WGS metagenome assembly FLSE01 (sample SAMEA4031758, study PRJEB14383) | metagenome | biome: human; feature: oral; material: saliva | place: Philippines | collected 2014 | reverse complement strand
CTTTGGAGTTTCTTCTGCCTTTGGAGTTTCTTCTGCCTTTGGAGTTTCTTCTGCCTTATTAGGTGTGTTCTCAGAAGCTCCAGAATCGCCTGTAGGCGCACTTGGAGTTGAACCTTCATTATTACCCTCTACTGGTTGTTCAGAAGAAACTGGGACGTTCTGAGGAAGCTCAGAATTGCTTGGTGCAGAAGTCTCACTATTAGACTCAGAATTTTTTGGAGACTCATCTTTAGACTCTGCAGGAGTGTCTTTGGGTGTGTCTGTTTTTGGAGTTTCTTCGTCTTTTGGAGTTTCCGAAGAAGTCGGAGTTGAGTCCGAGTTCGGAGTGGATATCGGTCGGGTAGTTTCACTAGTGTTATTTGTCGGTTTGTTGCTTGTAGGAGCAGTTGGTTCAATCATAACTGTAGGTGAAACTCGATCGAAACCACCTTGTTCCTCTGCACCTACGGAATTAACAGTAGCTACAGTAGCTACTGTGGCTGCAACTACAACCCCTCTTCTCATACTCAAACGTAAAGCTTTCTTACGTTTCATTTCTTTTGACATGTACATTCCTCAGTCTTTCTGCTAGTTTTAAACGAAAAAGGGAGGCAAACTCCCTTTACCTAAAAGTATTATAGCACAACTTACACATTATGCAAGTCTTTTATGCCTTAAAGTTCAATGTTGTCATAAATTGTCGCCACTTGGAAGATACCCTTGGCAGAAGTTGGAAGAGATAAAGACTTCTTAATCTCTGCATTTACTTGTCTTTGCTCTCTTTTCTCAGCTAATGTCTCTTTTTCATCAGAATCGAGTACACCAGTTTGCTCTTCTTCGTATTCTTCCTCACGGTAATTCAAGGAAATAGACTCATCTACTTCTAAATTTGAAGTAGTTGCTGAATTGTTCTCCATGAGAACCCCTAGCAATTCATCTACTTTCTCTGGGTTTTTAAATAAATCTGAGGTTAGAGAACCTGTAGTGTGAGCCGAACCAAAGTTGCGACCACTTGTGGATACCCCTTCCATAGCGGAGTATTTCTCAACTAACTCAGCAGTCTGCTCTGCACCAATTAAACCTCTACGAGCTTCAATACGGGATAAAACTTTCTTCTTCTCTCTACCTGTGTAAATATCAAGAGTCGGTTTAATACCGTATTTAGCTGAAATAATAAGTAAACCTACTAAAGAAACCGCAATGAGTAGGATTCCTAAAATTGTAAAGATGTTCATTTATCCTTCCTCCAATTAGCGTTTTCCATAAGTTGTATTCAACTTATTACGAACAGTCTCAACTCGACTTTGCAACTCAGCCTTTGCTTTGTTCTGCGCATCGGTTTTGCCTGTGTATGTGGATACCGAAGCAACTGCTTTATCAAATACTGAAGTCAAGTCGTCTAGAGTCAACCCATCCGACTTCAAACCACCTGAATAAGAGTCAATCACATCAAAGACACTTTGTAAGTATGTCAACTGTAGTTGAGGGTCAGAACCCATCTCAGACTCTAATTCACTTAAAGCAGACCAATACTTCTTGTACATACCACTATCCGAATTATCCGTAATAGAACTTAAAATACCCTTCTTGAATGTACCTAATTCTAAGTAAATCGAAAGCAAATGTTGGTTCTTATCAGATACTCCAAACTCTTTTGCTTGTTCAAACCAAGGAACTGACTTAGTTTGTCCATTTTGAGGGTAATAGAACCAATACAACTGACCTACTTGATAAAGCAAGTCTCCAGCTCCTTCTTTCCCTTTCAGACTTGGAATATTAGATTGTAAAGCACCTAACAACTGAAACTCATCTTCACTTGTGAAGTGCCCACTAGAACGGTAAATTTTCACTAACTCTAAATAAGGTTCAACTTCATTAGGTAAAATCTTACTTGCTTTCAACAAAGAATCAATATCTTGCGAAGTCTTACCTGTCGCTAAAGCTTGGTTGTAAGAATCTGTTGTTGACATTTGCGAGTACAAGACACCCGTTCCTAATAAGGCTAACCCCAATACTAAAGTTCCAAACAAGGTGTAAATGGTTGTGGCTCTCTTCTTAATTTTCTTAATATAACCTTCAGACATCTTATTAATGTTTTTCAGGTCATAAATCATTTCCTCAACGGACTGATACCGATCTTGGGGTTTAAAGGCTGTCGCCTTTTCAATAATTTTCTCTAAACCGACCGAACGTGAAGCGTCATATTGTCGAATTGGTAAAATCGGCAACTTGCGACCATCTTGTAAGACTTCCACAGAAGGACTATTTCGAGTTGCTAAGAAATACAAAGTACGACCTAAAGCGTAAATATCAGAGCGTTCATCAAACCAAGCGTCTTTTGTGCGCATCTCTGGTGCTGCATAACCTTTTGTACCTAATTTTGGTTCTTTACTATAATCAAAATCAGGACCTATCTCACGTGAGATACCGAAGTCCATAAGGAACAAATGATTTTCATTCGACAACATAACGTTGTGAGGTTTCAAGTCTCGGTAAATCACTTTAGGATTGCGATTATGTAAATACTTCAACGTATCACACAAAGCCAAACCCCAACGAACAATAGATTTTTCATCTATGTAAGAGGTTTTAGCAATCAAGTCTCTTAATGAATACCCTTCAATGTAGTCCATTACAATCAATAAAGAATAGTCATCTTTTGTCATTTTAATAATACGAGGGATAGACGGATGAGACAAAGATTTCAACAAATTGACCTCTGCAATTACTGCTCTAGCTTGTCTCTCACCCTCTTTTGTACCTCTAACTGGGACTTCTTTTAAAGCTAAAAGACGGTTCAATTCAATATCTCGAACCAAATATACAGTTGCAGAACCACCTTGTCCAATTTGCTTAATTACTTCCCAAGAGCCTTCAACTATATCTCCTACTTTTAAGTATGTTCTAATAGCCAAATAAACTACCTACTTTCTTCTAACCACGGATTACATAACCAATAGAATCCGAAATAAACTGCCAAATGCTACCTGCGGTCTCGTACATGATACCGGAAACACCTAATACTCCAACTAAACTAAATACTGCAGCCCAAATTAAGGTATCTCCTAACCCCAAACGCTTCGTCTTCAACTTCGCATTTTCTTTCTTATCTGCGAACCACAAACCACCTGAACCATTACGATTTTGTTCAATCGCTCTAAAGTTAAAGGTCACAACCCTCATCGCTGGGCTATCAATGTAAACAAACCAAGAGTCTACCACATAAGCCAACAAAAGAATGGAAGGATATACAAGAGCTAACATAGACAAGACCATAACTACTAAACGAGCACCTTTAATTGTTCTTTTCTGTAAAGAAACTTCGCGCTCTTCTTTCCACTTAGCAATACTTGTGGCTTCATCACCTTTTAGTTTTTCAATCTTATCTAAACGCTCTTTAAATCCACGCTCTTCTTTACCATAATCGCGATCTTTTGGCATATTTGGAATATCATCTTCAGACCATTGCTTTAAAGTGTTAGATACTGTAGTGGCTTTGGTTTTAGAGTCTGAATCTACAACCCCATAATCATCTTTTATTTTGTTGTAAATACCTTCTGCCATTTTTGCACGTTTATCTAAAGTATCAGCAGCAGGTCTTTCAAAAGCAGCAACAAAGTCATGTGTAGCACCTTTAACATTGGTAGTCTTCTTGAACTCCTCATAACTCTTAGAAGTTTGGTTTAATTCTGTACGACCCCATACTCCATGAATATAACTAGACCAAAAGGCAGAACCAAAGTCAGAATTTCCTTGCATCTCCTTATCCATATACTCAATAGAAGCTGCACCTGCCGTAGCTGGATTCTTTATATCATACCCCTTCTCTTTCACCCAATTCTCATATTGAGTTCTTCGAGGACTACCTGCGGTATCCGTCCATTGAAAGAGACCTAAACCTCGACTTGCTACGTTACCTTGTTCTTCCAAAGTCGCATCGAAAGCAGACTCTTCATTAGCATTCCCCATCATCCCAGAGAAAGCCTCTACAGAAATACCTAACTCTTTCGCCTTCTTAGCTGCTCCTCGAATAGTCTTCCAACCATCTTCTGTAATATCTTCAACATTATTGTAACCTGCAAAAACTGAGGATACCGGATGTGCCAACGCAAACAAAGTTAAAGATAATACACCAAAAGATAAAACCCGTTTCCTTAAACTTGAACCCATAGAACACCTACCTCCGTTTTAATTGGAGTGTAAACTGCTAAATCCTCCAAGTTACTACCTTTAATATCGTCTTTATTTGAAGAACCTACCTGACCTCCAAATTCTGAGAGGACTTTGTAAGAACCTACTGAGCTATCTTCCACTACAACATAACGAACACCCACATCATATAAGGTAAACGTCCCAACTACTTTTTCCATAGCGCTTAACTGCAAGAGCTTTTCATCTATTTTACCTTCTTTATTTAAAGCGAACTCTATACTTGGTATATCTTCCAACAAACTACTTGAACGCAAACCGATTGTGAGATACCCATTAGCTCCTTTTATAATTTGTTGAACACCTTCAAAACCATAAGGTTTAGGCTCTTTTGTCCAAACTGCTACTACTTTACCTAACTTGTTTACTAGCACTTTTTGACTGTCTGAACCAACTGCATATAGACCATTTGAAGTTTTTACTGTAGTTGCACCGTCAAAAGACCACCCCAATTTTTTAGCAAAAACCTGTGCAATAGCTAGGACATTTTGAGGTGCGTTGACTGTTTCTTTTTCAAAGGTTATCTTACTTTCTGCTAACCCTTTCTTCCAAAACTGCCACCACTGCTTGTCCTTATTTGGTAATAAGAAGCCTATACTGTTGCTCTCTGCTAGGCGCTTCTCTCCTACACGCTCAAAAGCTAAGGTACTAGCTGCTTGAGACTCTTGTTGTTCCTTGGGAACGTCCGCATCCTGATTTAAAGATACCCAAGACAATCTGTGTTGTTTACCCCTTTTCAACTCTTCTTTATCGTAAAGAGGTTTGACCCCTTTAGAATAAACATCTTTATCTAAACCTTTCACATAAGGTAAAGACAAAGCTGAGTTCATAGACCCTACGAAGTCACTTTCTGAACTGTATTTATACTTGAACAAGAGAGCTACTGCTTCATCAGAGCTACCTGTTTCTAACAATCTCTGAGCTAACTCAGAGTCGCTATTTACCAATTCCGAGACGAAATCGGATACCGAGAACTGATTTGAGTTTAAACCAAAGTCAGTATTCCGAATCCATAAAGCCATTAAAACACTTGGGAGAAAGCCAACTTTCTCTGCATGAGACTTAACTTCTTCTGTTTCTTTCTCCAATGTTTTAGTTAAAATATTTTGAGTTTGACTTGTCTTCGTTTGCTCTTCTGCTAACACACGAGTGGAGTTCAAAACAAAAGGAGAACTACTTAACACAAGACTACATAAACCTATTAAAGCTACTTGCTTTTTCATGTTTTCTCCTTTCTAATTTAACTGAAACTTAGGGTGTGCAAAGTAATGATACCCTGTCTTGGTTGTGTCAATCTTAGTATAACCTTTACTTTCAAGCTCAGCCACTTGTTTACCTCGAAACAACTTTGGTACAAGCAAGTCCAATTTTGCAGAACCTTTATACCCAACACCAACTAAACCTTTTGTTAAAGAATAAGTCAATTCATAATTGTTTGAGCGAAATGTAACTAAGGTAGAATCACCGTCCACTTTACCTACAGGTTGGGTTAAGGTAAAGTCTTCCCCTAATTTAGCTAAAACACTCTCTAACTCAGCTAATTTGTATTGACCCTCTAAACGACTTAACTGGTACTCTTTAGTATAAAGAAAGTCAGTTGTTGGCGAACTCTCAGATACCGAGTCCAAACTTGGAAGTTGGTCAAAAGATAAGTCCTTATCCGTCACACCTTTAGCAATCGTTTGTTGGCGCTCTTGGTTCTTATCTGGTGCAATTTCTTTCACTGGACTAAAATACCCTGCAAACAGTATTAAAATTGCTAAGAATACAAAGAAAAACGCAATCAGAAAGTAAATCGCTTTGTACTGAACTATCCGTTTTCTTTCATACATAAAAAGAACTCCCTTCTTTCAATCTCACTAAGGAAAAAGAGGATAGTAATTATCCTCTTTACTTATTTACTTAGTGTTATTGTACCACATCAAATCGAACTTATCAATAGTTGTAGTCTATTCTTCTGTTGGAGTGGCAACCGCTTGGTTTGAAGAGTTAGAATAAGAACCTGTGTTGCTTGCATCATAACGATTAAACTGCAATTTGTAACCATCAAAAGCGATATTAGTTGCATCTCCTAATTCAAGACCTTCGACTTTGCGCTGCAAACCAGATACCCTTGAGTCAAGTAAGTCAATGACATGAACCAAATAAGCGTAGACCGTTTTAGGGCGTTCTCCAAACTCTCCGTGGTGTTCTAAAATAATGGCTTGCAACTCACGGTAGAACATTTCATTGTATGTCTCTTCAATTAAGTCTTTATACTTAGAAATAATTTCAATTCCTAAGTAAGTGTGAGGAACAATCGAAATCTCAGTGTAAGCACCGTTTTTCAACTCTAAAATTTTACCAAAGTCATGAACTACTAACCCTAGAATAACCAAATCACGCTCTTCTGGACTCATAGTGTGAAGTAATTCATATTCAGTCATAGCAACCTCAGCGTAACGCAAGAGCTTACGAATATGGTTCAGCAAACCTCCGACTTTCCCATCGTGGTAACCACCATATTGAGCAGCCATAGCAACACTCAGTTCTTTTCCTCGGTCACTTAACATGTGCAAGGTCAACTGAGCGCCTTTCTCAGTCATCAATTTACGAACCAAAGCACCGATTTCATGAGCATTTTTACTTGGATCAATGACTTCCATAAACTCAGAAGGGTTGTAGTCCGCAGACAAACCACGGATACCCTCTAACTTCGCTGACAAACTCTCATTATAGTTTTGAATGGTAACGTCACCGTCACTTACATAAATAGTGGTGACACCATTTTCTTTAAACTGAGACACAATCACATTATCAAAACAGACAAATCGAATAGAGTCGCCACCTCGAACAATAATTGTTCCTTGCAACATATCTGAGTCGTTGCGAGTCTTCCCAATACTGAGACCTTGCAAAAGGAATGAACCTTGGTGTCTACCCAATGTTTTAATATCAATCGTCATTTATTGCTACCTACCTAATCTAATCTATCTAAACTACCGAAATCTTTAAGGCATATAAAAAATTGCCGAAATGTTATCTTTTTGACCTTCCCCAATCATCATACGAGACATAGACTCTAATTGGTTCTCTTTAGACCAAATCAACTTCGCTTTTTCCTTTGTTAAAAACTCAGAAAAACCATCTGAGGTCAAAAGGATACCCTCTCCCACTTTCAGCTCCAAGACTGAAGACTGTTGCAGACGGAAACCTCTACTCACACCAACTGCTTTTGTAATCTTGTGACGGTTAGGGTGTTTCTTAATTTCCGCTTCCGTCATGTTTCCTTCTTTCAACTGATTGAAAGCCCAAGAGTCATCTTCTGTTTGTAAATGCAACCCTCTTTGATTTAACACATACAAACGAGAATCACCTACTTGAAGAGTTAAAAACTGATAACCTTGCACGATACCGACTGTACATGTTGTGGCTGATGTACCTTTTACATTAGCAAACTCATCACATAAACGAGAGTGCGCTCTGTAAATACCTTGAGAAACAACCTCTGCTATCGCTTCCAACCATGTTTGAGAAGGTTTCTTCTCTGCAATAGACTCTACTGCAGTGCGAATCGATTGAACGGTTAAGGAAGATGCGTATTTGCCACGCACACCACCACCCATACCGTCACAGACGACTAAGACATAAACTGGTATCTCTCCAAGCTCTACACCTGAAACCTTGAAACACCCAATGGTGTCCTCGTTTTTCTCTCGATACCCTTTGACCCTTGAAGTGCCATTGTAACCACCTCGGTCTGAATAATACTCTAATCTCATCAAATTAAACCTCTTTAACCCTAAATGTTACTTCTTCTTTAGCAATCTTCAAAGTGTCTCCATTGTGAAGCTCTTTTAAGTCTCTTGCGAAAATACGCTCTTCAGCTCTCCACTCAGTACCTTTATCTTTAGCTGGTTTCAACCAAGTTCCATTCGTAGAACCCATGTCTTCCACATAGAAAGTGCTTTCTTCTTCCTCATAGATAATCTTGAAGTGAGTACCTGACATATACTTGTTCTCTCTAAAGGCAATCGACTCTTCTACACCGTCAATCGCTTTAGGGCGCTTACCAAATACCCAAGTATCAACTCCACTTCGACTATCTAACTCGAAACTTTCACCAGTTTCTCTAGTTAAATACCCTACTTTGTGGTATCTACGAGTTGGAGCTGCTATGTCTGAGTCATCTAGTACAGAAGTCAACTCTCCCTCATCAAAATCAGAAGTGTCTTCATCAAGCAAACCTGTTCGCTCAATCATTTCAGTATCTAGTGCAGTTAAATCCAACTCAACTCCACCTACAACCTCAGTAACCACCTCTGGTGCAAGCTCTTCTTCAATCGCTTCAACACCTTCTAAAATCAATTTCAACTGTGGAGAATTATAAGAGAGCAAGTTTTCTGAACGATACCGCAAAGATTCTTGACCTAAATTGTAAATGAAGTTCTCTGGTTCAATCTCTTTACGCTCAACCATGTCAAGGAAACCTAGAAGACGACTTAAACCTTGTTCGTCAACGTTTTGGAAAGGTTTCGCGTTTTTCAATAAGGTGCGGACTAAACCATAAAACCCTGAACCCTCTACTGTTTTCAAATTTAAAGGGTAAACCAAAAAGTAAATATTCCCTGAAACATCTAAGAAAATACTATCTGGTGACCAATCTAAAAATGAAGGTGGAATTTGTAAGTCGTTTGAGAGCTGCAAAACTGAACGGTAAATATTTGCAATCAGCAAATAAAACTCATCAATCGTAATAGCTGAACCGAGTCGAACCCTTAATGAAATCAAACCTTCTAAATCATAACGAAAGGCACGTTTTTTCTCATTGTATTCAAAGGGTACACTTGTCATGAAACCGCTTGAACGCAAAGCATTGACAATACCCTCATTGACTTGTTCTTTCTTACTCAATTCCAAAATAAGAAAGTGCTTATTATCTTTTGAACTATAGTTTAATACACCCAAACCTTTACCTCACTGTTCCTATCTGGGCATAGGGGATACCTTCAGTTACTTGCGACACAAGGAGTACGAACTGTGTCTCTAATGTGAAACCTGTCTCCCCTTTTAACTTCTTCAATACCTCACTCATTGGTAAAGCTCGACCTCGCAAATCAAATACTCGTAAGTTGCGACCTTTTACTTGAGATTTTAACCACTCTCCTAAAACCTCCGGTTCCAATATCATTTCATTTTCTACTTGAAGTTGGAGAACTGGGAAGGTTAACATATCTTCTAAGACTGCTTTTTGAGTTGAAGTTAAAGCTAAGTATGTGGAACCTAACTGTGGTTTAGAGTGTTCTAACTCACTACCCACTAAGTCATCACTTACACTATATAAAACCTCTCTATCAAAGCCAATCGTTCGAGGATACACCAACCCTGACGCACTTGTTAAAGCGTAAGGAACCTCTGGCCATTTCTTCAAAGTTCGTACTGCTAAGTCCTCCTTGTAAGGACTTTCTTCATAAGGTTTGCACATACAAGCTCTTACAACCCAACGACCATCTACCTTAGCAAATCTCAATAAAGAAAGCTCTGGGGAATAATCTTCGAAAGTTACTGGGCTTAAAGTTCCTGTTAAGTGAACAATCTTCCCTAGTGGTTGGTCTTTTGGAACACTAACATAAAGGAAACCCTCTGTAATTAGCTCTCCGTGAGACTTGTGATACCCAAGCAACGCTCGTGCTTGAACAATCTTAACTGCTGACGAGACTTTTACACCTTCTCGGAAAAATTTACGAGAGTCTACTTCACTCACTAAATACACAGAAAGAGTGAGCGAAGAAACTCGCCCCTCTTTTGCTACTTCATTTAATAAATCAAATTGTTTCATGTTGATTATCCTAAATAAGTCAAGGTCACAAAGATGTTCCAATAAACTTCTTTATCTACCATCACCAAGTAAGAGACTGCATCTAAAGAGTTGCTTTCAACCTTTTCACCAAAGCGCTTTTCAACAACCTTGTACAAAGGAGCGTCTTCCCCCAAATACTGATGAAAAATAGCTCGAAACTCTGAAACCAAAGCAGAAACATCATCACAAAGCAAACAAATAGTCTGCACTTCTCCTTGTGCTTCTAAAGTTACTGAGAGTTTATATTTAGAACCACCCTCAATCATATCTACACTTGTTTCTAACAAGTTTTCTTGTTCTTGTATAAAAGAGTTAGAGTCTGTTAAAAGACCTTTAAACTTCTCTTTTAAACCTGTTGTGTATGGAAAATCTGTTGCTACGGAAACCATTGATACCCGAACCTCACTGCTTCTACAAAATTGCTAACATTTTCTGACCAGAGAAACCTCGGTCTTTATCCAAATAAAATTTATGTTCTAAATTGCGAACCAACTGATATAAATGGCGCAACTTCTCTTTCTTGAAGTAACCAATTACTTTCTCCTTTGGAGCTTCATTTGGGTCAATCGCAAGAACCAAAGTCATACAAACTTCAACAGACTTTTCTCCTGTCTCAGACTCTTTCTCAAAGTCTTCAAAGTTCTTAGTCTCACGTGTACTTGAAGAAATCAAACCTTTAATCGCATCCATAGTGACTGTAGACATTTGAGACTCTGGTGTTAGGCGTACTTCGAAAAGTGGATACCCTTTCTCCAACTCAAAACCAATGCGAGCTACTTGTTTCTCTTTACTTTGTAACTCGGCTACAACTTCTTCGTTGGTTTTAATCGAATCTGTTGAACCTACTTCTAATTCTTCTAAGTCACTCAGTTCATCAACGTCTTCAAGCTCCTCAGAGCTTGTTACTTCTAAGTTATCTAATAAATCATCTAGCACTCATCAATCTCCTGTTACGAACTATTTCTTTAATTATACCATGAAAAACCTTGAAATGCAAGAAACAAGAGAAAATTTCTTGACAGAATTGAGGGTTTCACCACATATTCGTTAAAGGCTCTCATTTGCTTTCTAACGCATTTTAGAAAAAGGAGGTAAAAATGTACCTCCCAAATCTTAAAATCGCTCAGAAGCCAAAATATGACCTCTGAGACACGTTTAAATTCAAATTACAGAACAAACTGTCGTGCAGTTCTGACTACATCAGAAAGCAAAGCTTGTGGGATACCAACTCCTGTGAGTTGCGTGAACTTATCTTCTCTCTGTAAGTAAAGAATAACCTTAACCAAAGGTACAGAACCGTCATCTTGTAAAAGCATGGTATTTAACTCTGCGTAAAGACCTTCACTATACTGCAAGTACAAAACAGAACCATCTGGTGTTAACTTCGAACCAAAGTCCATTAAATGTTCTTTCAAGAGTTGAACTCTACGCTCACGCTCTTTTTTCTTCTCTTCTGCTTCTTGACTTTCTGTTGCAACTGCTCGTTTTTGAACTGTTTCTAGGTCAGATAAGTCTCTGTATTCTTTTATAATAGACTGTTCAAAGCCGTTTCTCATATTCCAAAAGAGTTGCAAACGCTTATGAATATGCAAGTCAGGTAAGTGCAAGTAAATAAACTCTTTACGCTCACCACCACTCAAGTCCTCGAAGTTCTCTGGGAAGTCGAGGATACCGCTGGCTTGTTGCCAACTGTGGTCAGTCTTCGTAAGCTCACCCAACAAATACTTGTTCAATTCCAAAGCGTAGTTTACTGGGAACACTCGATCTTGTTCAATCGTATCTTCCGTAAAGGCAGTAGAACGCAACTTGTTCTCTACATCTTCTGCGTTAAACTCATGAATACGCTGTTCTGCCCAAACCATGAATTTGTCAATGTCTCCATCCCAATCATAAGCATCTAAGTTCCACTCCATAAGCTCTTGAAGTCCAACTTGCCACTCGGTTTTCTTCGCAGTGTACCATGAGTGACCCACGCCGAAGCCTAAGTCTAATGGGCAACCACCCTCAATTTCAACCATAAGGTTCTTGCGAATCAAACCAAGAACTACATGAGGGTGAATGGTGTTGTGAACCTCAATCGTAGCTTCATCATGAATGAAACCAGTGAGCAAGATTTTTCCAAGATACCCTTGTTCTTTCAAGTCAGAGAACAAATCGACCATGCCTTTTTTATAAATGTCTGCTGCAGAACCTTGGATTGGGTGATTCAAAGCGTAACGTCTAATCTGACTCTTAGAGACTCGATCCTTGTTGTAAAACCGTTTGCTTCCGAAAATGGTGGTTGAATACCCTTTGCTCAAGGCTGTTTTAACGTTATTCTCGAACCAACCTTCAACCGAACGTTGGAATGAGAAGAACTCTTCTCTCTTTTGAGCAGCCTTGCGAGCATTCTCTTTCGACCGAGAACCAAAGAGGACTTCTCCGAGAGACATGTCAGACATTCCGAAGTTGATACCGAATACAAGACCTTTGGACATCTTACGCAGTTTATCTGTTACCTGTTCTTGCAAGAGACCATTTAATCGAGCAGACTGGAAACGGTGGTAGTCATTGCGCCAATCCTTAAACATTTCAATCAAGGACTGTTCTTTTGACATGATTGCAATGACTCGGTTTTCTTTCGAAGCATAGTCTGTATCGACCATGTAATAGCCGTTTCGAGCCGTCATCTCTTTCTTAATCGTGTCATCGAACCCTTGAATATTCGGTTTCTTCGTTGACAAACGACCCGTGACCTTGAACATATCCAAGGATGGGAAACAGAACCCTTCAATAAAGTTCTCTTCAACCTTATCTAAGAAGTTGGTGAAAAGACGAGCAGTATTACGAGGAGATTCCAAAATAACAGTAAATGGATGAATAGGTGCGTTTTCCTCTGGTTTTACAAGGAAACCTTTCTCACCCTCAAACTCAATCTGAGTCTTATAACCGAAAGTTGCTCCAAAGATGTACTTAGTTGCAATACGAAGAGTGTCGTTATCTAAGTCTGTTAACTCTTCAAACCGTCTAGTATCTACCAAACGCGTTAAACGAGCAAGACCGCGTACCAATTTCTTTTGGCTTTCATCTTTCTCCAACTCAGCTAACTTATCCTTGCTCTGAGTGTGACCTAACCAAGAAGAAAGCAAACTCAAAGAGCGAGTAACGAAATCATCAAAGCTCAATCTGAAGTTTTCTTTATCTGGTTTTGTACCTTTGTTCAAGAACTTCAAAGCCGTTTTATCAAGAGTGGAATTTCCTGATTTTTTACTTATTTGTTCGGGATACCCAAGATAATCATAAGCAATGGTTTTATTCATTGGAGAGTTTACAGAATAACCACTCTTTTGTGCAATATACACATTAGGATAATCTTCAAATTTGTAGTGAAGAACCTTTTCTCCCTCTGGTAAATCGTAATCCAAACCTAACACCATAGAGTTGGCTTTTCCTTGAATAGCAAAGAGACCATCTTCTGTGTGTTGAGGTACATGAATGGCTAAAAACTCCAACAAGTCTCGGTACTCTGAAACTAACTGCTTTCCGTAGTGCAAGCGCAAATGTGGAACGGACTCCAAATTCAAGTGCATTCCGTAAAACTCTGAATAAGCAGCCACACAAGTAAAGCGACTATCATGTACTACCGCTTGCATCATATCAAAGCCAGATTTACCTAAAATATCATTCTCTAAGAAATAAAGAGCAATACATAAGGTATTATCCGCATCGGGGCAAGCATAAAAACTTACAAGCTCTTCTTCTAGTTCATCAAATGTACCACCACATTTTTCATAAGAACCACACTTTGTTAAGTCATCAAGCTCTACCGCTTCTCTATGCAAGAACTTATCTGTTACAGCTTTCAAACCATACTCTTCATTGTCTCTTGCTGAGTAAGTTTTACGCATGGCAACTAATGTGTCAAGCCAACAATCGTAGACCAAACCATGTCGATACCCTACCTTCCAGTCGAAGATGTTGTTGTGGGCTACAACCTTTTTATCTCTTAAATAGGGTTGTAAGTATTTCTCTACAAATAACTCAATATCACCACCACAGACATTTGGGAACTTCTTATGAGCTAGAGGGAAATAGTAAGATGTTCCGGGTTTTGCAGATAAAACCGCACCTACCATAATCGAGCCTTTACCATAAAATCCTCTAAACGTAAAGTCCAAGCCTGTGGTCTCCGTATCGAACGCAGTCAGTTTTGTTTTCTTGTAGTCTTTTTCAAGTTGCTTAAATACTTCTTCTACTTCATGAGGTTTAACAACTCTATACTTACCAGTCAACACCCTCTCACGCACCCATTCAAAGTTTCGAGGAGTTCGTTGTTCGACTTTGGCTTTCATATTCTCTACTTCAATGACCTCTGCCATTGTGGTGTAGAAAGGATTGACGGAACTTTCTAACCCCTTTAAATCTGTTACAACTTCAATTTTAGGTAAACCTAGTAACTGTCTTCTTAGATTATTTGAAATCTCAGTTTTATAAGCCGTACCAATCGAATCCATACGAATAACATCCGATCCGAGAAGAGATACCCTTTCTTGGTTTGGTAGAAACTCAAAGGAAGAATCCTCTACAAATCCGAACTCTAAGGAAGTTCCACTTGTTAAATCTTGGGTTGCAAAACGCAAAGAGCGAACCAAACCGTATTTACGCTCAATAACCCCTTTTCCAAATGGAACTTCAAATTCAACCCTGTCTTCTACATTTTCAAGTTCTTTCAAACTCAAAGCTAAGAAACCTTTGCTACCCCTCATTTCATTTTTGAGGGTTTTAGCGTAGCTATATACTGCATACAAATAAGCAAACAAAGCAAATGAAGGGTGTTTTTGGAAAGACTTCGCGATAGATAAATCAACACCATCTTCTCCAAATAAAACCTTTGGTTTAATTAAGCGTTCTACCGTAAAAGAAGCTCTTGAAAAAGTAGCCGTTCTATAAGTTCGACCTAATTGCTCTGCTTGACCTTGCATAAGCATCTGAGCAGACACACCATCTTGAGCCACCAAACGCAAGAGACCACCGTGGGTCAAATCGGAAAGATACCCTTTGTAGTTGTAGTTTTGACCTTTGTAAATAAATTTAATCTCTGAGGTAAGCACACTATCTCCTTTCAAATTCTAATTCAAGCTAAGTTAATTAAAGCAAAGAGTTAATCTTCAACTTCATCAAACCAATCCAAAGCAGAAGTATGTTTTGTAGCTTGTTCTGTCACATACTTCTCTTTGTTGTAACGGTCTGCAATTAAGAATCCTGCTTCTTTATTGTATTCTACCTCAACAGAAATTGGAAGACGGTTAAAAACCTTCAATAACTCTTCCAAGTCTTCTACATAAATTGAATGGCAGTAACGCTCATTCAAATAACGAGCAATTACCTTACGACCTACCTCCACAGACAATACCGATTCTGTATTGTACGGGTGTTTTTGAGTGTCTAAATACTTCAACACCGAAGTTAGAGCTTCTTTTGTAAACTCAATCAACCTCTGAGTATTTGTTTCTCTAGGAACGGACACAGATTTACGCTCAACCAAGCGACCTTCTGCGTAGAATACCCAAGTCATAAACCCATTATTTTGACCTACACTTACTTGTAACATTAACAAGACCTCAACTTTCTATCACAACTTCCTTACCGCAAGGAATTAAATCAAACTGAAAAACTTCTTTGAAATATACTAAGAAGACTGGAAACTCTCCGCTATCTTCTTTAAACTCTAAGTACATAGTTGAACCAACTACCCCAATAAAGCGACAATCAAAGTTCAGGACCAACCAACTTGCAAGAGTTTCTAAAATCAACTCTTCTAAGTTACCTTTCAATACATAGCCTTTGTAAGGAATATTATAAAAAGTCTGAGAACCTAAGTCAAGTCGGAAACTGTGGGATACCGCACCCTCTCCGAAGTAATAATCAAAGAGTTTATCTACATAAGCACTTGTATCTAACTTGTAAATCGTATAAGAGTTAGAACCACTCACAGACAGTTTATTGTCTTTCATACGAGTTCTTATTGGTTGTTTCTTATAACACAACCTACTATCTACTAAATGACTTTCCACTTTCAAGTATAAGAGACTTGCTTCAATCAAAACTTTCTCACACTGCAGATAATAACTAAGCCACGTAGAAACCCTCTTCTCTACTTCTTCACTCGGTAAACCAACTCGACCTACTAAAGACACTAGGAATTGCGACCACCAAGTGCGATACCGCAAAGAAACTGAATTAGTTTCAAGAGTAGATTGCTCAATCAACCGTAAGTCAAAAGTGCGAAAAATCAGAAATTGAATAACACGATTGACATTCCCATCTTGAGCCGAAGTTTGCTTACGCTACTTTTCGTTTGATATACTCATACTTTTCAGGGCGTCTATATTTAAGTGGTTCGGCTTCACAGCTGACCTACCACTAAAACTAATTTCCTCTAGTTTTCAAAGGTTATAAAACAAAGTAAATTTTAAGCTAGAACGTATTTGTCAGTATTTGCTAGATTTATTGCAGCGTTAAGGTCTCTATCTATCTTCTCTTGACAGTTATCACAACGGTAAACCCTTTGATTGAGTTTTAAATCCTTTTTGTAATGACCACAATAGGAACAAGTCTTACTAGACGGGTAGAACCTATCTACCAAACGAACTGCTATATGGCGTTCTTTCGCCTTTCTAATAAGATGTTCTCTGATAGTGTAAAAAGAACAATTCGCAATATCTTTTGCAAGATATTTATTCTTCATCATTCCGTTTACATTCAAGTCTTCGATTGCAATATATTGTGGTTGTGTTTTAACCAAGTCTGAGACAAATTTACGAATATGATTGATACGGATGTTCCTTAGTGAACGGTGTATCAATTTAATTTCTCTTTCTAGCTTAATGATGTTCTTTGTTTTATTGTGTTTGTTGCATTTGTTAATAAGGTATTTTCGAGAGACCTTACGTTGTAATCGTTTTAAGCGTTTTTCTAATATGCGAACTCTTCTAAAAGTCTTGATATTTGGAACAGTTGTACCATCAGAAACAGTTGCGAGAGTTTTGATACCCAAATCGATTCCAACACCATCTGTATATTCTGGTAAATCAGTCACTTGAACTTCAATATCTTCAACATAAGACAAGTACCAATATTTCCCATCGAAAGAAATAGTAGCAACTTGTTTCTTACCTGATAAATCAAAACCGTTTCTAGTTGATCCAAAATTAACATCACCAAGAGTTGGAATTTGAAGTTTACCATTATCTTTTAGATAAATTCGGCTAAGACGTTTCTTATTAGCAGAAGCATCACAACGTACATTAAAACTAGGTTGAATTTTATCAACACCTCTAAAGTTCAATCGCCCTTTGTTTTGTCTCTTAAGTTTTACTAACTCTCTGACAAGAAAAGCATAAATAAAGGATTGATTAGGTTGATAATACCAAGCCCAAGCTTCATAATCTTCCTCTAAGTTCTTAGCAACAACAATTTTAGCAAGGTTGAGATAATCAGATTGATTAAGATGATACACTTCTCTATCATAGAAATTTGAATGATAAGTTCTGTTCCCATTTCTACTCAAAATACCATCAAACTCACCTGGGTTATTGCGCTTGTCAATATCAACTAAAAGGTTCCAGTAGTTGCGTGAGACCTTACTAAACCACCATGCTTTGTCTTCTTGCTCCTTAGTTAGTTTCAGTCTAAGCTTCTGACTTCTCATCATGTGCTAACTTCTCCAAAACAGCCTTGTTAATGTACGCTGACAAACTCAAATCAAGTTTATCTGCCATAATTTGCGCTCTTTCTTTATCCTTTGGATAAATTTTAAAAGCGGTATGTACCTTAACACCCCTTTTAGATTTAGGTCTACCTGTCATATTGATTTTCTCCTTAATCATTTGATAAACCTATTGTATCATATTGTGGAATTTAATGCAACAACTTTTTATCGTGTTATTCGATTTTCAATGACCTTTTCGTACTTTTGACAGTTTCCATTAAGGCGCAACCCCTAATAGCTAGGTCTTTTCCTAGTCACTTCCATTGCAGAACGTGCGCAGACTATATGTCAATCTGACTTACTCTAACACAATTTTAATGAGCAATCAGACCAAATATTTTTCTTCCGCCATCGGCTTGCGGCTTTACTCACTGATATACTATCAGCTTAGTGTTAATTCACTCCTCCATCAGAGGATAGTCGTTAGAGGTTATCCATATCTCAATAGTTCAAGACTTAGGATATTCCTACCGAAACTTACCCTTGTTACCGTTGACTTAGCACTAACGTTTTCTAGCAGTCACTATTTTCTTTTTACTAGACACTAATTAGCTTTTATTTCAGCTTTACAATCGTTCACTCTTGTGTTAGCTACTAGACTGTATCAACATCCTGTTTCTTCTTTCTGCTTTCGCTACCCTCACACTTGGATTTTCATCCTACGTTGTGGCAAACAGGCTTTAAGGTATTTCCTCGGTTTAACTTTTGTAATGATACACACTCCTTACAGAATGTGCAGGGCTTTCTATTTATCATTATTACATAAAATATAGAAAACTACGAAAAATTTACTAAGTTTTCTACATTTGTGTAAACTGTTAGTTTACCCTTTAGACTCAATAAAGCGCAATATTAAGACTGCTTTTAATAAATAAAGCAATTCTTCTTCATTTTTCAAAGGTTTTAAAGGTTTTGTTCTCAAGGAATCCAACCAATTAAACCAAAAGGACTCAATGCCTTTATTTGTCTTTACAGTGCTTGGGGAGAAGTCTTTATCAAAGTCATATACTTCAAAATCTTCTACCAAAACCTCAGTTGGTTGACTGATATTTCTTCGAGCTATATGCTTCACATAACCTTCTAAGTGACTTAGTGCAATATCCTCTAAATTCAATAGGCGATTTAAGACTACATCTTGAAAACTCTCTAAAGTCTTATAAGACCCAAGTTTTCGAGCGAGGGGATACCACTTCTTACTTAAATCAAGAGCAACTACTAAAAGCAGAGACTTATCTAAGTTCACTTGTTTGGAGTAAGGGTTTAAAATTACTGGTTCACTCATAAAGCACCCCTACTTCCAAGCTCTTATCTACCTCACTATAAATAAAGTCCTTGAACTCATCATAGTGCAGCAATTCTCCTAGAGTCTCTACAAAGACCTTATCGTTTTCCTCAGACAAAATATCTACCAAATACTCTTGGCTATCTCTATCTCCCTCTAATACTTTCTTCAACAAAAGTCGGAAATTGAGACCGTAAGTGTTCTCGAAAAAGCGGGATACCCTATTGTATTCTTCAATTAATTCTGCTAACTCTACTCGGAAATCGAAAGTATCTACCGTGAGCTTATTTAAAAAGACTTCCCAACGGTGAACAGACTGAGGAACTAAGGACATCTCAGAACTCAATGTGTTTTCATCTACAACCCCAGACGGTAGTTTAGACTCTCCATCTTCTCGAACCCCAATATTAAACTCACCGTGGCGAATTTTATCTAACTTCGTATGAACACTTGCACGGACACTTTCATCCCACCCTGTGTAAACAAATTGTTTTTCGCTCATACCTGACCACTCTTTATCCAAACGCTTTGTCACCAAAGTGTATAAAGAGTCTTTGACATAGTTGATATGTTTAGTCTTAGGTAAATACTGACCTACCAACTCCAAACTATGCTCTGATAAGGTGCTATTCATACTTTCCATAAAACAACCTGTTAGAAACATTAGATACCACCTATTCTAATGACCTTTGGGTAGGTGCAATCTTCAATCGGTACTTCTCTTGAAGAGTCTTTACTTAGAAAAACTTGAGTTGCTTTATGTGGTTCCGAGTCATAAACCCAATCTAACTTATAACTCTTAGCAAAACTAGGAGAGAACAAACCACAATAGCTCTGACCTTTATACTTAAAGACACAATTACCTACTAAGCGAACTTGCTCTTCTGAAATCTTCTGTTCTTTCAAGATTTGAGTTAGTTCATGAACACTAGTGTAGTTCAGACTTAAATCTAGTACATAAGTAACCCCATCGACTAAATCACTCTCTTGTAACCAAAAAAGAACCTCAATTAAATCCTTAGAAGCTAAATCAACAGAAACAAAGATAGGAACACCATAAGAAAGCCACTTGTCTTTATCAGACTGAAACTCCTTTAAGGATACCCCAATAGCACAAACAGAAGGGTTTACTTGGAAATCCTCAGAAGAGGAAACCTCAGTTACAACCTCACCTTGACCCAGCATAGAGAGCAAATTAAAGAAACCTACTTTGTTCTCCACCTTTGGTTTTACATACTCTTTAGTGGGTTTCAACCACTCTAAAAAGCTAGAACCCCCTTCAGACACAAGAAACTGCCAAACAGACGAGGTATTTACATCTAACTGCAAACCCTTGTCTGCTTTGTAATCGTCCATTTTAACTGCTTTTACTCTCACTGCACTAAACCTCCATTTTTAAGTCCAATCAACTTAGTTGCTTGCAAGACAAAGGATACCACGTGGAACTCCTCCGACCACTTACGACTACCTACCAAGGACATAAAGTTTACAATCTCTTTCATAGACAACCCATCAATTTGCTCCAAAAAGCGAGCATATTTCCCAATTCGATAGTTGTTGTACTTACTCATATCTGGTAACAAACCGATTTCTGGGTAAATCTTACCCTCAACTAGCAACTCTTTTAATATCAATATTGCCTTAAAAGACTCTAACAGAGACTTACGAACTGTCTCAAAACTTCTATGATGAGACAACTCTAACAAACTCTGCAGTTGTTTCTTCTTGTATTGATCCAAACCTCTCTTCGTTTTAGTGGTTGAGGTTAACATACTTAAAGCCACACGCTCAATTTGAAGAGAACCAACACCAGCTAATTGCACCAAAGTCGCATTGTCTCTAATTTCAATACCATCTTTTAAGCTCGATAAAATCGTAAAAACTGCATCAATGTCTCGGAGATACCGCTTGGTAACGACCCCATACATTTTCTCAGATAATTTCACAGAACCCTTAGCCCTGGTCGTCACATCATAAATGTATTGGAACTCACTTTGAGTCATATAGGTACTGAACATAATATCTGGTTGAAAATCAACCAGTTCTTTATTGTAGCGAACGTTTTGAAAGAGTTTGTAGTTCTTATAACCTACAACCAAGCGTGTGAACCCTACAATACTTTGTAAGAACTTCACAGTCGCTTCTGCTAACTCTGTCTTTTGTTCATCTACAACAAATAGACGGTAAGGAGAACGAAATGGACGAATTTGAATCGATGCGTCCATCTTTGGTAACTCATTTAAGTCATTTACTCGAATAACCGAAGAAGAGTCTACTTGAAAGCGTTTCTTAACCAAGTTGGAAACCAAGGAAAGATACCGAGTGCTTTTTCCGTAGACTAAAACAGAAGCAAACTGCGCCTCTGGGTTTAATAAATCATCTAAATGAATTGCCAAAATTTTGTCTCCTTCTTTTTCTAATTTCTAAAAACCATTATAGCAGAAATTCCCCTAAAGGTCAAGTTTTAGGGGAATTTTCTTAAATTTCATAATTAAGAGTTTGTAACATTTCTACAACCATCGCTTTCATCTCTCGTTGGTGGTCTAAAAAAGCTTTAACTTCACTATTTGGAACTTCTTTTAAGTCTTTTAGTTGATGGAAACCTAAGTCCACCGCACTTGTTAGGCGCACTTCCGAGTTTACTCGGCGATTGCGGATACCCTCTAAATAGAACTCTTCCAAATGCTCATAAACTTCTCTAAACAAAGGTAACAAATCAGGAGAGTTTAAGGCATCTTCAATTACATCTCTATAAAACGGAGGACAAGCACCTTTAGATACCCAGAGTTCATAGTCTTTCAATAAAGCAGTTCTTGACTTAGTGTCGGTGTTGTCTTCAATCGCTTGTTTTACTTTACCCTCAGACACAAAGAAGAATGGATTTACATAGTTTTCCTTGTTCATAAAACCTACGTCTCTCAAAGACAAACCATAAAGTTCACGGTTGATAAAGAATAACAAAGCAAAGTTAGGGCAAATCTTGTTCCAAACCTCATCAAACTTAGGAATCTTGGTTTGGGAAGTTGCTACTTCTACTGGGATATCACGTGTGAATTTCAAAGCGTAAAAGTAAGTCAACATTGGGAAATACTCTTCTTTAATTGACCTTGTAGCTCTGCTCTCCATACTGAATATCTCACAAGTTGTAACCAAATTATTAGCTAAACTTAAATAAGACAAGCTAGAAAACTGAAAAACACCTAGAGGAGTGTACTGTCTTGGAGATAAGTCGTTTGAAACGATGTTCCCTTTGCTATCAATCTGTTGTAAGGAAATGTAGTTTCGAGTGTGGATACCCTTAACCAAATCACTCGCAGTCTTCCTACGAGTTTTTAAGTAGAGAGGTTGATTATAGAGTAAATCTCCACTAGGAGAGTAAACAGGTAAGTCAACCAAGTCTTTAGACCCTCTTTGATTTGTAGACCAACGTGTAGTACACAAGTAATTAGCTCCTACATCTGAACTCCCTTGAAAATCAGCAAGGGGAGACATAAAACCACGGTGGAACTCAAAATCTGTTGCGTAATCTTTCCGAACTTCAAAAGTTCTGTGGTTCAAAAGAAACGAAACTGGAACCATCCAAATTAACTCTGCATGAGTTAAGTGATGCACCTGCACCAAGTTCTTTACTTGCCACATAAATTGGCTATACAAATCTGCTGCGTAACCTTTTAATTTCAAGGAACTTAAGCGCTTGGCGACAGGTGTGGATACCCCTCTAGTTGAATAAGGAGGGTTCATCAAAATGATGAGTTTTTCATTGTTCTGTAGAACTCTCTGTAAACTCTCTGGGAGTTGTCTTGAGAAATTTTGAATCAGTGGCGAATCAGTAGAACCTAAAAAGTCTAGTTGAAAGACTGTTGTTTCTAAGTCCGGACGCTCTTTTTCAAATCGCCCTTTTGTTAAACGAACATCTTCTTCATGAAGAGTAGACAAGTACACGTGCTTACACTTAGGAAACTCAATCAAGAGGTTTCCTGTACCACACGAAGCGTCCCACACTACATAGTCTTCCAAATCAGAAATATCACTCAGTAATGCGTGGGCTTTTCGTCCCCAAACCAAAGGAGTGTAGAAAGAACCTTCCAATTCTCGCTCATTTTTAGACATACCTAAATCTTTAATAGAATGTTTAGTGTCTAATAAACCTACTGACTTGATGAGGTTTTTATTCTCAGTTAAAAACAAAGTCTGCTCATCAGTGTTAGTATCTGAAGTTACCTGAACACTTAACGAACCTTCTCCCTCAACGTATTTATCAAAAAATGCAGTTAAATACCGCATTAAATCTTGCCTTTTTTGACCTAATTTAACCACTTATTAACCACCCAAAATGCTTTCTACAAATAGAAACTCTGGTATCTTTCCAGTACGCTCATAATATACCATTGTCGCTTTAGTTGGTACAACCAAGACTGTTACTTTTTCATGCACCAAATCTTTTAATACACCCTCAGGAATTGGCTCTACAACCACGTCATACGCACCTTGATTTAATTTACGGGTTAAATCAATACGAGTTTGTAAGTCTACTGTATCTTCAATGTAAACGTTAGGGTTGGTTGTTTTCCACTCTAAAACCACATAACGTTTATCCACTACAAGCATCATTTTATGCTCACCACCTGTCTAATTTGTCTAAACTACAATTTATACCCTAGCAAGTCTCTACGGTAAATGTTGAAAATTTCGAGATACCGCAGTATCAAATCCTCAGAACCTACACTCAAACCGAAGATAGTCAAGTAACCATCAAAGTCTAATACTACATCTAACTCTGCGTAAAATTCCTCTAAGTTTTCATATCGATCACAAATAGTTGGAATAATATCCTCAACCATTGGAACTGCTAATGAAGTTAAATACTGCTCTAAAGTTAAACTCTCTTTTATTTTCTTTAAATCAGACTTAAACAAGTTAAATCGAGAATGAAACTCGCTATCTGAAATCTCAACTGAGATTTTATCTAATTTGTAAAAGTCAGAAATAAACTCAGACTTCCAACCAAACTCGGTCACTAATCGCTCAAAGAAGCTATAACTGAACTGAGTTAAACCTAATACCTCACAAAAGGTTACTGCACGTTGATAGTACAATCCTCTACAGAAAGGGTTAGGACACTTCAATACTGATAGGTCTAAGCTCAATTCATATTTTACGTTACAATGACTGCACGTTTTTGGGAAAAGATACCCTACTTCTGAGGAAATTCCAACTTCTTTTAATCTTTGTTCTACACTCATCTATTTACCAATCCTTATCGGGGAAAGTCCCTGTGTAACTAATTTTCACTAAAATCGTAGCACTTTGCAAAGTGGCTGAACCATAACGATTTAATTCACTTAGGAAAAACCTCAATGTCATATCATCAATTTGATTAAAATGCGTGAAAATCGCTTCGTATAGACTACCTGTTGTAAAAGTTGATAACTCACCCCAAGCGCAAGGATTACCTTCTGTAGCTTGTGTGTACGTTCTTACTGTAATTACTGTTGACATCTTCTTCTCCTTTCTAACTAATTTTATAACGGTCAATTTAGTCTATTTTACCATAAATTAAGGATTTGCGCAACAAAACAAAAGAAAAGTGAGAACATAAATTTACTCACTTTATCTGTATGTACTTTGTAGTCTGTTAAGTAGTATAGCAGACCTAAGATAGTTTGTCAAGAGTGGCAAGCCATTAGTCCGAAACTTTAACTGTTTCTGTCATGTTACCAAGTAGTGCAAGAGCTACTTCATCAGAATCAATAGAGGTTGCAGATTTGAATTTGTTCACTTTATCTTGAACTTCCTCTAAAGAGTCTGTCTCAGAGACTACAGGTTTTGTACGATACCGAACATCTATAACTGATTTACCCATAAGGTGAGCTAGTTTATAATCTTCATCCTTATCCACAAAAACAACATTAGAATTGTAGGTAGCGGTTAGGTTATCTTTCAAGTAAGCTATAATTTTAGACTCGTCTACATTCAGAGGGTTTGTTCCTTGTGGGATAATTGGTTGACTTGCTACAGTTGAAGGGTTTGTTCCTTGTGGGATAGTTAGTTGACTTACTAAGGTTGAAGGATAAAGCCATATTGGGGATACCCAAAGTAATATTTGCATTAAGAGACTACTGAGCATTATGCACCTCCTTAATCTTCTTCAAAATCAATTCGTATTTACTACTAAATTTCTGCCAAACCCCATAAGGTACTAAATCAAAAGCAATGCAATCCTTCGCAGTTAGTTGAGGGAGTTTATCCCACAAGAAGTCGTAGAGAGCTTGACTATATTCATGAACCAATTTGTTTTTATTTACTTTTGCTTCTTCAAGTTCAAGCTCTGTGGTTGCTTGAATGACCCAATCGTTAGCGTTTCGGTAACGCTCATTGTAGTTTTCTATTAGTTTGTCTAAATCATTGTAAAGCATATTAAATACCACTTTCTAAGTTTATTAAATTAGTTGGAACTGTTGCAGAAATCAAAAGGAAACCTATCAAAGAAACAACTGCAACTACTAAAACCATAAATAAAGAGAAAATTGAAAAGGTCAAATTATCATAAGGTTCTGGTTCATTTGTTTCAATGAGTGCAGTAAAACCAACGGATACCAAGTAAATAAAGCTAAGACTTATAAAATAAGTGAACTTTAAAGGAACAAAAGCATTAACCTTCGAAAATCCAAAAACATAGGTAATTAAAGTTGGGAAGTTCTTAATAAAACTAGGTAAGAAACTAGTCAATAAAAAGATAAGAACTAAAGTTAAAAGCACCACACTACTTCGTTTTCTATTGTTGTACCAAACTTTGAAACTTTGAGCGTTAGACATAGCTTGATTAGTCATTTAAAAATCTCTTTCTACTAAATTCGCCAAATACGGACTCTAAAACCTCTTTAGTGTCTCTATCATTGCAATCAGTCGGATAATACAAAACCAACAAATTTAAGAAACCTAACAATAAATTGGACTTAGGAATATGTTTATCCACTACCTCAACAAAATAAAGGACATCAAATTGAAAGTAATCTGTGTTGATTTGAGGAGTTAAGGTAGATACCGCGAGTTCATAAGGTTTAATTTTATAACCGAAACCTTTTAGGAGGTTGTCTAAATCGAAATATGCGCCTTCTGAGACTCCTAAAGCGAGTCCGTTATCAAATATAGGAGCGAAACGGATAAACCCATTAGAACCTGAAATAATGCCGAAATTAGAGAGGTGTCTGTCAGTGTTTCGGAACATCACGTCTAAGGTCAGTAATCTTAACAGTTCAAACCGGAAAGATTGACTTACTGTTTGTTGAAAAACAGAGTCAATATAACCCAACTTAGAATCAAAACCCACTAACGGTTGCGTTGGTGGAGAAACTAAAGACAACAAATCCTTGAACAATACAAACCGTTCTCCTTCTTGTAAGAAATTAGGAGACACACATGTTTTCAAATCAATCAAGTCATCCAAAGTGTAATTGAAGGTATAAGGTACAAAATCAAAAGTGGTTAAATTTGTACAAGAACTTAGAAAGGTTGAAACCAATACTTCTGAAAGTGCTTCACCACCTCTTAGGTCTGCTTTGTACCAAAATTGCCCGTCTGAGGAAGCCCACTTGGGTTGATACCCTTGGGTGCTTTGAATCTTAAACATAAAGTACCTCCCTCATAGGACATTCTGCAAAAGAAGGATAAATCGAAATCTCATCCTCCAACGTTCGACACCAACTTGGGTAACATTCACTTCTGTTAGCGCGTGAATCAGTTATCGTTAAATGTTCTTTCATCCACGTTCTTATTTCTTCTGAGGTAAACTGTTCGCTTAAATTAAGCAAAGTAAACTTGTGATGTATGGTTTCGGATTTCACAAGTGTGAAGTGATACCCTTGTTGGTTTTTAGTAATATAGCCTAACAAATCATCATAGCAATAAATTTCTAAACGAGAATAAGTCTCTCCATTTGATAATTTAAACATAATCAATACTTCCAATCTGGTAGACCTACTTTTAGGTCTTTCTCTTTTGTTACAGTCAGTTTAAAACAATGTTCTATTGACTCTTCCTCACCGTACGCAATGTCAATTTCAAAGCAAATTAAAGGTGCTGCAAAACTATTTGTCTTAACTACACGAGACTCTGTATCTGAGAGCTTACTAAAGTAGACATTTACAATTACTCCATTCTCCGCTTTAATCGTACCATACTTAAAGAAACCACCAGTATCATTTTCCAAAGCCAAAACTTGATTGAAAATAGCATCAATTCGATTTCTAACAGTCTCTTTAGATTTAGTTATCCAACCCCAATAGGAATCATCTTTAAAAACTGCACGTGCAAAACCGCTATAATGAGTACAATAAGCTGCAAAAGCCTCATAAAGCTCTTCATAATTTATTTCATCAAGCGCAAAGCTAATTCCATAAGATTGATACGGATAAGTAAATGTTGCGATTGCTTTTTCTTTGCTTACTTTCATTATCTTCAAACCTCATTTCATTTTCTTTTAGTATACCACAAAAACCTTGATAAATCAAGAAAAGGAGAACTTAAGTTCTCCTCCACTCTTCGATTTTAAAACACTTCAAGGTCTTTTTCCGATTTTTCGGAAGTTGGGATACCCAAAACCTCAGTGGCGAAAATAGTATTTGCTACAAGTACATAAGGCGTTACATACAAACCAAGTAACCCACCTGTTGCAAACACACCTAGAACCCACCAAAAGAAACTCATGTTTTGTACGAACAAAGTCATTTTATGACCTTTCATCTTTTGCTTACTTTCTTTAAGAAGTGCAAACAAACCAAGTTCTTCGTTTGTTTTTGCTAGGTAAATCGCTAATGCGTACTCATAAGTTTTTATCAAACCAATGAACCCACCAAAGAGCAATAAAGCAACACCAAACCAAAATAGTATACCAAAGCTATTTGACACCAAAGCAGCGACAATTAGACCGATACCAACTACATAAGGTAAGAAGAACCACAGACCAATCATAAAACCAGCTAACAAAGCTGTTTTAAAGGTGTGAGCAGTCAGACTACCAAACATATCCGAAATCTTACGACCTAACTGTTTTTCTACTGGGTGGTGTTTCGTTAAAATGTCAAATAGATAAAGACTTGCACATAGTTCATAGAGCAAAGTTAATCCAGAGATAGCTGAGGATACCCCTGTGGCATTTTCGTTAAACGCAAAAGCTAAGTTTACTAAAACAAGTACCAAACATGGTAGACCTAAAGCCAACCACAAATTGTCTTCAGCAATCATCTGTTTAGCTTGCTTTTTAATTTCTTGTCTGGATTTCATAAAATCAAGACCTCCTAAATTTTCATAATAGATATAGTATAACAGAACTTATAAGTATTTGCAATAAATTTCTTAAATATAGCAAAAAGAAAGAGAGGTTTACCTCTCTTTTACTTAAATTTCAACAAAAGACTTATCGTAAACAGAACTTCCTTTCAACATCAGCTCTAACATCTTATCTGTGTCACCATCAAGCTCGTAGAAATCTAACCCACGGTCAATCTCCGTACCATCTGCGGTTTCAATTACATAGTGGTAAGTTGCACCTTTAAGATATTCATTATAAATTGCTAACACATAGTTTACCATATCTAAAATATCACGCTCAATAGATTTTGTAATACGCTTAGTGTCATACCATCGGTAAATTTCGTCACGTGTTGCGAAGGCGAAACCTACAAAATCTCTATGTGGTTCATATGCAGTTGTAAATTTAAGAGTTGGATAGTAGTCTAAAGACATTGTAGGTTCACTAAATAATGGAACTGCATAAACATTAGCAGTCTTATAGAAAGATTCAACCATCTTATCTACAAACTCTATTAAATCACGACTCTTCAAACGTAATTGTTCTGTAAAACCAACCTTAATGTAATCATCTATAAATTCAGCCATCTTTGGATAGCTATGAGGTTGTATTGAAGTAAACTCAGGAAACCATGTGAAATATCTACACAAAGTTCGAGTCCACTCTTCACTCAACGGAACAACATTTGGCTCGTCTCTGTAAATTGTCATTATGTCGCCAGAGTTGTTTTTCAACTCAAAATAAATCTCTTTTTCCATAAATCACACCTCAACAGTTAAGTTTAAACCTAACTCAGCTAGTCTACTAAGTGTTCTTTCTGGGTTTAAAGCCGTTTCGTTAATTTTAGCTTTTACTAACTCTCTCAGCTCACCTCTTAGATAAAAATGTACACACAAATCATTATCAACTAGTGCTTTGTAAACTGCACTACTCATATAATCTGAATGAGAACCACCTAAGTCTGGGTACAGATAAATAAATAATTCATCTACAAGTTGAGCATGTTTCTTAACTAAAGCTTTATTCTTAGGCAAACGCTCTACAAAAATTGCTTCACCATATTCTGTAAGTACAGAATCAAAGTTCCAAACTTCACTTGCAATATCTCTATCTTTTGCAATTTCTTCGTGAGCTTTCTTCTTGAATAAAGCTCTCATCTCATCATCTTTAACTCTTAAATCTTGGTTCTTCAAATAGGTTACATAAGACTTAGCTAATTTATTCATTAAGCTATTTACTGCCGCAACTTGCTCACCTTTAGTTGTACCAAAATCAACATCTTTAAAATCTGCAAAACGAAGAGATGCGATACCCTTAGTTAGAGATTGTACAGAAGCACCATATTTTTCAATTTTATTATGAAGCAAGTCACTTACAACCATATAACTTTTCTCAGCATCTAGAATACACTCGTCATGAAGTTGGTTAATAACCCTCTCAATCATTGAAAAATGAGGTTCTTCAACTCTAAATGTTTGATAAACGACCCCTTTATTGTCTTTAACTAAATATGCAACACCTCCAAACTTAGTACCATCAAAGAACTGAACTGGATCAAGTAAAAAACCAAATTCTTCAAACATGTTCTCTTCCAAAATCTCATCTGAAATAGAAATACCGTTGTATAAGTCCTCTGCTTGTTTACTTGGTCTTTCAACAACTGCATGACTTAAAATACCATTACTATCTCGATCTGTTGGAATAAGGTCTTTTCCTTCAAGTTCGGATTTACCTGGACTTTCTTCAATCTTAACTGTAAAGCCACCTGCTTTTACTTGATTTGGTGCAAGTTCTTCTTTTGCACCTTCAGTTAAGTTAGTTACTTTAGGAGACTCCTCAGTTTGTTGAATGTTAGCTACTTCTTCTCTTATGTGTGGGAACTTGGTATCAAAGTAATTTAATACCTCTTCAGTATTGTTAATCAACCATAAGTATTCAAACTTATTACCATAATCAGCCAAACTCTCAGTAAAGCTCACTCTAGGAAGTACCGTTACGCAGTAAATCTCAAAAGCACGTGCAAAGACCTCAGTTGGAGTTAAGAAGTAATTTAACATAGCTCCTTTATAGACTCCACCGTCCGACAAATTACGTTGATACCCTTTGAGGAGTGGGCGGAACTCATCAGACATAGACAAGTTTTGGTCTTTATTGTAAGTAAAATCAATGTGATGACCATACTCGTGGAGCATAGAGTTTACGTTACGGACACTAATCGTAATACAGTCAAAAGCTGGGAAATACACACCATGAGCTTTCCGATGCTCAATTTTACGAAAACGTAACTCTGGTTTATGTTCCGAATGTGGCAAAGCTTTGTGAATCAACCCCCACTGCTCTTCAATATCAGGTAGTTTCTCTAAATCAAACTGCTCATCAAACTCTACAAAACCAAAACCATACTCTAAAAACTTAGTTGAGTCCATAGCAGCTTGAATTTTAGCTGGGATGTTGCGCTTAGTTTCAAACGATCTAGCATATTCTGACTTTTGAACTCGATTATACTCTTCCATGAGAGTAATATTAAAGTCATCTAAGTACAACTCATACAAATACTCTGCCATGACTTTCAGCATAGTTTTGTTTTTAGCAGGAGAACCCAGCAAATAGTTCCCTAAACTGCGCATAAATGCTTTATAAATCAAATTAAGGGAGTTCTGATGTACAACCTCTTTAAACTCTTTACTTTGACTGTCCTTAGGTAAGTTTGGATACCGATCTGTGTAACGAGCTTTATTCTTAGAAGCATCATAACCTGCTTTAAATTGTTGTGAGTTAAAATCCACCCAACTTTTTAATTTAGTAGCTACAACATCTTTTGGTATCACATCTAAGAAGTCCAAAACTGAGGAAAGTTGTGGAGCATAGTAAATACTAAACTTGTAGTTAAAGAAGTGATTGAAACCAGTTGAACGAGTGATATAAAGCTTTTGAATAAGTGTTTTATAGTGGGAAGAACGAGTCTTTGGTTCTGCATCATTGCTAATAAAGAAAATATGCTCATAATCTTCTTTTTCTTTATTGAACCAACCATATACATAAGTATAGAAAATGCCGTTTTCACAATCAGCGTAAGCACTCATAGCGAACTTCTTCATCTGACCAATGTAAGACTCACGCTCTTCTTCGCTCCAAACTGTTTCATCTGAGTTTAACTCCATAGTTGGAACATCATTCGGAGAGTGACGATACACTACACCAATTTGGCGGAGTTCTAGGTCAGGTTGGTTTCCACCCGTTTCGGTACTGAAAAAGTCTAAGTTGGTTTTGTCAAAATAAGCAACTAACTTTTTCATAACATCATCAACGATAAAAGACCTATCTGTATTTGTTTTATTTAAAGCATTAAATAAGGATTTAATAAAGCGCTCACCGTTAGTTGGGTTGTAAGTGATGGATACCCCTACACCGTTTGCAAAACAGTCTCGCAGTAAATTTTTATGTAATTTCATGGCTAATTGAAACCTTTCGATTTAATCTACTAACTATCAGAAAAGGTATGTGGAAAAATCCAGCATACCTACCTAATCATCAAAATTTATTTTGAACTCACATCTAATGCAGTTCGTAATGCTAAGTCATTCTTAATGTCTTGTCCGGGGAATTTATGACCTAGACTTTCTTGAGCTTTCTTAGCACGTTCTTTACGAGAATAACCTTTCTTCTCCCCTGCTTTAATGGCAATATAAGCAAGAGACCAAGCATTTAAAATCCGTCTACGAAACTCTTCATCCATAGTGTCTAAATGCTCTTTATCGGTAGTCAAAGTACCCATTTTCTCCATAGTGTGCAACAAGTGGTGACAACCAATACACAAGGTAATTAAGTTCTTCTCATCATCTGTTCCACCTGCGTGAACTGGAACTTTGTGGTGAACAACCAACTGAGACAAGAAAGCACCTTGGTTTTCAACCTTATCTTTAGAGCAACACTGACAAACCATTTTGTCTCTCGCTTTAATCTTGTTCTTAACCTCTGGAGTTAAATCATCATCTCCATCACCTTTACGGTCTTGAACAATACCCTTATCCACTGCATCTGCTTGTTCTAAAGCACTCTCTAAGGTCAAGTTATCCATAGAGTTATCAGCCAATTCAAGAAGCTCATCTACCTCTTGGGCGCTCAGTTTGTTGTTACTTGAGTTTTCACCTTCTTCTGAACTACTCTCAGAACTTGAACCTCCCTCTTCATCAGATACAACTGCTTCTTTACCAAGTTCAGTTGAAGAGAGGATACCCTTATTGTCTTCCTCTTCAAGTACATCACGCTCTTTTCGTTGTTTGACCAACTCTTTGTAAGCTTTATCTAACGTGTACTTACCTGCAAACAACTCAGTCATAGGCTCTGGGTAAGTATCAGACTCACTGCATACCTCTTTCAATTTCAGAACGTCTCCACTTTCTAAATAAGGGTACAAACGTTCAATTTGAGAGAATTTCAAACCATATTCGTGTTCCAAAGTAGAAAGTCCGTTCCAAATCTCTTGGTAATTGTGTTGTTGTTGCTTATTTAAAATCAACCCCAATAAAGGAACCAAACGTTGTGCTTTCTCATAATCTGCAAAATGCCACACAAAAGCTGGAATAGTTTTGTAGCCATTACGAGATGCACCATAAACTCGACGGAGACCGGAAATCAAAGTATACATTTCAATCTCTTCTCCATCTACTGAAGGTAAAGCCAATACATCAATAGGATTTAAGACCCTACCAAAATCTTCAATCGAAGCAGTTAAGCCGTTTTTAGTTGCAAAACGAGCTTTTTTATCAAACTCTGTAATGACAATCGACTCAATCGGTAAATCCATACGCAACTCACGGTCGTATTTTAACCCACTTAGAATCTTATCAATATCCTCAAATGGACTAAGTACCGAGGGCGTTTCGGATACCCCTACAATATCTACTGGTGTTTCTACTTCTAAGTCGTCTAAATCAGAAATGCTCTCAGAAGCTCCTATTTGCTCCGTGTCGAGAGTTTTTTCCGAGTCTATATTTTCCCCACCAATTTCATTCAAATCTAATGTGGTCGATTCTGAGACCTCTGGTGACCATTCTACAACTTCTTCTCCAACTTCTGAATAAGGCGCTACTTCTTCTCCAACTGAAGCTTGTTCTTGACTAGAGGATACACCCACCTCTAAGTCGTCTAAGTCACTCCATAAATTATCTTTATCCAAACTAACCTACTTTCTTAACAACTGATCTACTGAACGACCTTTAGAGTCACACACCGTAGTTATTCCTAACTCTGGTGACGACCAAAAATAAATCGGATTCTCTGGTTTTAAACCCAACACTAAAATATCTAATGGACTTTCTAAAGGCAACTCTAATACTGTTTGACCTGCAATATCAATACCTAAATCTTCACTGTTCTTCCCATACAAACCTAAATCTAAAGCACTATCTACTAACTTAGGTTTATTGTTTGCAAAGTCATAGAAACCAAAATAGTCGCTACAATCAACCTCAAACTGAGCCGTCACATCTAAATACGAAACAACTGCGAAAGGTTTTAACCCTTCTAAAGTCTGTTTCCAATGAATGTACTGTAACTTCGCTTTCTGAGGGTTTACAGACCATAAAATCGGATTAACCACTACACTATCAAAACCAAACTCTTTAAACTTTTGACTGTGATGACTCGCCACACTTACCCTCAAATTTGTTGATAAAGCACTAACATCAGCGAGGTCTTCGAGTAAGGATACCCAATCTTCTACAATCGAGTTAATATTTTGGTCTGCTTCTAAGTTATAACGAATATAAGGTAAAGTGTCAAAACCTAAGTCTTGCACAAACTTACACTCATCATCGCGTTTTGCAAAGTTCAGTCCAAACTCAATATACTCAGAAGCATAAAAACGAATCGTAGAAATCAACTGAGGTGTTAAGTCCAACTTCGTATAGCTCATACTAGGAGTCAAATCCTCTTCGACAATAGAGGTATACAAATAACCACAAATAGCACTCTTTGGAATTTGAGCTAGGTCAACTAAAGTCGTTAAACCTCTACGCTCCAAATAAGGGAGAACCAAACGTGTACAATCCACACCTTCTCGACCTTCTTCCAAAGAAATAGCACGTTGAAAAATACCATGTTCATACACTAAAGAGACTTTGTTGTTACTTAGAAAAACCTCAACATAAAGCTCTACATTGTCTTTAGCTGCTAACTCTAACAAGCTCACATAATCATCATAGAAAGGCTCTGCCTTGGTTAGATACGGAAGTTGAGCCATCTTTTGACTCTCTTCAACCAAGTAAGTATCGCCTTTTGGTAAGCGAGCTTTCAACATATCTTGGTATTGTAAGTAATCTCTACCTAAAGGCGTATCTTCTGCTCTTAACAATAGTTGCTCTCTTAAAGACTGTAACTCTTTTTCGAGCAAATAATAGGATACCACTCTGTGTTGGCTGTAAGTTCCATTAGCTAACTCTTTATCTAAAGTGTTGACTAACTCTTCTCGTTTATTTAATAACTCCTTTAATCGTGTACCAATTTCAACTGCACTTGGCACAACCCCTAAAAACGGAGACACTTCAAGCTTTGTTTGCAAAGAAAGGTCAACCTCGCTTTCATTTACTTTTTGTTAGTTTATCATTTTTCCTACCGATTTGCAATAACTAAAGCAAACTTAGAAAAAGAAAAATAGCAAGCTCTTGCCAGCTTACTATTTAATCACCAAATAACAAAATACCATTGAAGCAATACCGAGTGCTATGACTGCCATGATACCGAAAAGTCGGAACAAACGTAATAAGTTGATATTCATCTTAGCTAATGCACTTGTTTGGTAAACTTCTCGACCGTTCTTACGAATAGAACTTGCAGCAGACAAGAAGACCAAAGCCGTACAAGCCATTAAAATCATTTCAATGACTGAGACTGTCAAAGCATAGAAATTAGTAATTCTTGAAACTGTTGTAATCAAGGTAATCTCACCACTGATGTAATTATTCGAAATATTATAACCTAATGTATAACCTGCGGTTAGTAAAACCATGCCGACTAGGAAATACAAGAAAGGTGCAGTTGAAATTGTTTTGACTTTAAACTCTTTTGTACCCTTGAATAGAGCCTGCTTCATCAACGATAAACGACCACTCAATGTACCATCTACTAAAGACTCATATACATAAAGGGCAAGCCAAAACATAAGCGAAACGAGGACGATACGAACGAACCAACCACCGGATACCCCAATGAGTTGTCTTAAAACCTCTGCTCTAATACTGGAAACGTGTTGCTCCATGAAATTCTCCTATTCTACATTTCTATTGAGTTAAGGTTCAAACCGTGAATCAAGGCTTGACCTGATTGCGTGGGTTGATATTCCAAAACATAGTGAATATCTTCTACCTTACCGTACAAAGCTCCGCAGAGGTGACACATAGCACAAGACACTGTAACTTGTGCTTCACTTTGACCGTTGGAGACTTGTACCGTATGAACCTCAGACGGTAAATAGTGCAAACCATCTTTATCAAAGTGTTTAATGGTCTGAGGAAATACCTCATCCTCTGGGAACTTTGTTAATCTGTTTTCATAGCCTTCCCCAAACAAATAGAGAAAGACTTGTCTTATCAATTCTGTCTTAGAACCAAGTGCCATGTAGACCTACTTTCTAGCAAAAATGCTCTGTATTCTAATGACCTAAACTGCTTTTATTTTAAACTGTAACCAAAACTACATTGACCACAATATAATACATATCAGACTCTTCAAAGACCTCTACTTTAACCCCAAAGCGACCAAGATGAGGGGTTTCTAAAATGTAAGACTTAGACTCAACCTCGTCTTTCCCACAAGTATCAACCCATGTGTGAATCTGATTTTTGGGGATACCGCTAACGTGTTCTACTGGGTATTTAGCATATTTCTCAGCCTTAGATTTATCTGTATAGACTTTAACCGTAACTTTTCTACTCAGCACTTGAGGTTTCTCATCTAACCCATAAGTCTTCACACAATGAATTGCCAAACCTACTGCATCTAGTTGGTCTTGGTAGCCACTCTTTAAATAAATTTCAAAAGAATCGAACTCTCGCCACTTGTTTGCCCAAGGGTGCGCTAGTTCCTGTAAACACAAGAGAATTTCTTCTTTTTCAGCATTGTCTTTCGACCAAACTGCTTTCTTCAAAGGAGTTACACCTGTTTCAGAGCGTAGAGTGGCTTTCCATGTTTTATTCGATACCCTAAAGAACCTCTTAGCCTTTAAGACACCTTCAGCTAATAAGTAATCAAGTGTGAAGTTCAATGCGTAAGCTACAGAAGAGGTCTTTGCATTGTTTCCGAGCAAGGCTTCCTCTACGCACAACATATCAAGCTCCACTTGACCTTTTAAAACCTTAACTAAGATAAAGTCTTTCAACTCTTGCATTCGAAGACCTACAGAGTAAGGACTGTCTAAGTCTTTAATGGAACTCTTCAAGTTAAAAGTTTCCAAAGTTTGACCGTTCCAATAGGCGATACCGGTGGAGGTTTTAGATAAGTCTAAAGCCAAAACACTATTTAAACCAAAGCGCTCAGAACCTTCTTTGAAGTAGTCTAAGTAAGTAAAACAAGGAGACCCACCAAAGTCTTCCATATCAAATGTAAACATTAAGCCGACCCTCCTTCTGTACTCTTCTTAGACGATTTTACTTCAAGAACTTTATTAGTAATTAAGGTCAACTGCTCTTTCAAACCTTGCAAAGATAGAGAACCTTGGTTGAACTTCTCTTTCAAAGTTTCCACGTTTTCTCTATGAATAGAGACTGTATAAGGTGGAGCTTTTGAGAAGTCAAACTTAGATTTCTCTTCTTGAACTTCCACAATCGTGTCACTCAATTCAATACCATACAATTTAGCTAAACTCTGTAAGTAGCCAAACCCATTAGGATACCGCTCTCCTAAGTATTGTTCTGCAAAGAGCTTATGAAAACCAATAATTGTACCCTTTACACCACAACCAAAGCAGTTGAAAACCTCAATGCCAGTTTCACCGTCTTTGACGATACCAAGTGAGGGTTTTAAATCCTCATGGAAAGGACAAACAACACGACTGTTCCCTGCACTAAACCTATAATCAGAATAGCGGGGTAAGTGTTTACACACAACCACGTCCCAATAATTTGAAATGGTTACATCATAGTGTCCAATAAAATTCTTGTGGTAAAGCAACTGCTCTTCCAACTGACGATAAGAAGCCTTAACTGTTCTTCTTTTTACTCTTGAAGTACCAATCACTACAACTCACCACCTAACAATGTACAATGCAAAGTCAAAGCTGACTGCAACTTATCGGTAACTCTGTCAATCGTGCGTTTTGATAAGTATTCTGGCGCTCCACTGACATACTGAACTACACCACCTGAAACAAGAAACAACATAGAGTCACCTACATAAAGCATAGTGGACTCAGTACCCTCTAAATAAGTTATATCTCTTGAACCAACATAAGACTCTAAAATATCTAACAAATATGGTTGGTTCAATTTTGAAAAGTCATATTGCATCAATCATGCACCGACTTTCTCTTTGGATAAACACCTCGAATAAAGACTGCCGAGACAAGCTCGTCAACTCGGATACCCTTAAGTGGTGTATCAAAATATCCTTTAGGTTCTTTAAATTTATGGTGTTCTTGACCATCCCAAAATCCATAGGGTCGAAGTTGGACACTTTCTAGCAACTTAAACAACTCAGTTAAAGACAAGTGGAAAATTGGAACTAATCGATTATCTAAGCGCAAATGTTGTTCATCTACCAAACTTGCTACTGCAAAAGGCTTTAAGTCATTCTGCTCTCCAATTAAACTTGGTAAGTAATTCAAGAATCGAACTACCTCTGCTAAGTACAAATCTTTCAACTCTTTGATTGTGACGAGCGCTTGCGCACCTTGATACCCTAGCTGTTTTGCATAGTGTTGTAGCAAATGTTCTTGCACTACTAAATCTACAACCTCAATATAAACCAAAGGAGTACCTTCAATATCAGTGACCCAAAGCCAATCGTAAGCTAAACCTAAATCAACAACTGATCGAGCTTCACTACTATCTAGTTCCTCTTTATACAGAATAGTGTACTTGTTAGTAAACTCCAAGACACCTTCCATAAAGAGGTCGTAGAAATCTTCTACAAATTGGTCTAATATTTCTTTTGTAAACTGTTTACTAGCCATTTAATATCTTTTCAACTCCTTCCCTTACTTTTTCAAATTCTAAAATTTCCCACGTGTTATAAGCACTTAATAACTCTTCTGAAACTCCGTCACTTGGAGCTAACAAAATGTTTGAGGATACCGAAATCAGTGAGTTCCAACTCTTCTTATTCATCGCTACACTTGGAACTTCATCTGTGTTGTTAATGAATATAGGTAGTTCATAAGTGTTATTGGCTACTTTCAAGAACTCTACCATACGGTAAACGTTGAAATAACCTCTATAGGTTTGATCCAAGGGAAGACCTCTCAATGTATCTTTCAAGACAGAAACCAACAACTCCTTAGAGTAGAAAGATAATTGCAACTTTTGGAATACCTCAGATTTTGAACCTTCTGCTACATACTTATAACTAGCTTTGTTCAACGGAAATACCTTTAAAGCAAAGACTTGGTTATATAATTGGCGAAATTCGGATACCGAAAGAACACCCTCAAGGTCTTTTTTCTCCAATAAACCAAGACAAATCAAAGCACCTAATCGAACATCTGAGACTGAACCTAAATTCATTACCTTATCCAAATGACGAACAAAGTCGTAAGGTACAAATTCTTCTGTACCTGTTTCTTTTCCTACTAAAGCAGACTTCAAGGCACTAGAGACTTCATTGGGTTGCAAACCAAATTTAGCTAAGAATGAGTTGTAAGAAATATAGTAAGACCCATTTATTTCAAAACTATCACTTGATTTTGTTCCTCTCAAGTAATTCAGTACAGAAGTTTCTACGAAGGTACCAACACCTTTGACCGACAAAGGTTGGATACCCATTGAGAAAAGTCTGCTACGCTCAGTAAATGTTAAATTTACCAAAGTATGTTGAGTTAAAAAGGCACAAACAGTAGCGTAAGTCACACTTGGTAAAATATACACCTTCTTCTTAGACTTAGCACCTACAATATTAGTTAATCGCAACTCTAAATACCGAACCAAAGAGTAAAGTTGACTTGGACTCAACTCTAACTTACTTGCAACTCTCTCAATAGAATAATCTAACTGACCTTGTAAGTCTTGAACAAACTGAAAGTATTCATCTGTTAAGCTGTCTGACCAATAATAAGGAGTATTGGTAAACAAATCTCTCACAATCGCACTAGGTTCAGACTCTAAGAACTTATCAATAAATTCTTTTTTGTCATAAACCTCTTTTAACTGCTCTACTACTTTCTCTAAAGTATAAACACACAAAGAAGGTGCTCGTGAGAACAACACCTTACTTAAACGAGGGTAAGTGTCTTTAGAAATAACTTCTAAACCAACTTTTACTTTTATTACTTCAAATTGAGCTTGAGAACGAACATAATCTTCGGATACCCTAAAGAACTTCGCTAAATCTCCTACGCTTACACAAATTTCAAATTTAGACATTGATATCACCAACATCCAAGACGACAGCTTCACCATTCCGCATTTCTATCACTTGGTCTTTCATTTCTATCACATTATTCGCAACCTTATCCGTAAAGACCGAAAGCGGAGCCATCTCTCCTGCTAAACGTGAGGGAAGTAAGTACATTTTGGCTATGTTCTTTGCAGACATAGCGTCATTTGTATACAACATCAAGTTTAAGTCTGCTGATTTTGTTAACTCTTTTGAGTCAGCGGTAACGTTTCGCAACTCACGGTGGATACCCTTACCTAAATCTTGAATAACATCAGTAGCCAACTGTGAAGGCAACCAAACACAAATATTTAATAACCCTTTCAAAGTCTCTAAACGTATAGACAACTTCTCTAACATAGTTTTCTTATCAGGGTACTGACTGCTATCCATCGCTTGTGCGTAGTCAATGACAACAAACTTACACTCTTTTTCCTCTGCTGCAACTCGGAGTACAGTTTCAACCGATTCCAACTCAAACGGATAATCTGGTAAATATATTTTACCATAATTCGGGTTACTTACCAAGTCCATACGAGAAATTTTTTCTAACTCTGCAACAGAGCTATCTAAAGTACCACGCTGAATGTCGATACCGGCAATCTTTTCATAGTTTTGACCTCTTTGTACATTATAGTAATAATCAAAGTGAGTCGCACGCAACTCAGCCATCACCTTACCAGCTCCACCTTCTTTCCCCCAAAAACAAATACCAAAGCCGTTTAGGAGAATTTCATGAGACAAGCGGACTGCAAATTTTGACTTCATCCCCTTTTCAGGTGCTGCAAATACCGCAAAGGTATTGGTATAAATACCCCCAATCGTAGCACTCAAAGTAGGTAAGTGTTGTAAGTTGGAAAGTAAAGTTGGTCTTTGAGACTCTTCCTCTTCAAAGTCAATATCAGAAGCACAGACAAGCTGATAAGAGTTCTCTTTACCAAGTGAAGCCTTAATACTGTTTACTTTTTGTGAAAGGAAATCAAGCGCACCTTCGATACCGAAGAATGATTTACGTTGAGACCGAATTGGGTTCGTTAAGGCAATCGAAGCTTGTTGTAAAGAGTCATTAAATGCTAACTTTGCATAAACCAACTTAAAGCGAGTTAAAGCATCTTCAAAGGTTGGCTCTTTCAAAAATGAGGGGTTACGGTATTTTTGGTAAACCTCTACTACTGAAACCAACAAACCTTCAATCGCAGTTGAACCCTCACTTACATAAGACTCAAATTGAATACGATCAGTGTCTTGTGCAATCTCAGAAGCGTTTGCTTGCAAGTAAACTTTCAAATAATCTAAATCAAGCAACAACCCTCTTTCCATCTGTACTTTCTTCAACATAGAGTAAAGCACATAGTTCTCATTGCGGAAATAGTCATTTTGCAGACGACCCATCTGACCTCTTAGAGAGTCGAAGTCTCTAAGAAGATACCCCATCACTTGATTTTCATAATACTCAAGTTGAACCTCTGGGCTTTTATCTGAAATTTCAGAAGGTGTAATGTCCGACACATAAGCAGACTCTGTTCCTTCTGCTTCAGACATCAGTTCCCAAAGCTCTTTATCTTCAAACACTAAAGCTAAATCTCCTCTCTAATTTCATTCCATTTACAGTTTAAATCAATAATTTAGAACCAATCACCACGCTCTAAAGCGTCAAACTTCTCTTGTGTTGTCATATTGGAAACATCTTTGGGAGGTCTTGGCACACGAGGTTGCAAAGGTGGTCTTTGACTTTGGGATACCCTTGGTTGGGTTGGTTGTTGCTGTTTTGAAACCGTGCGACTAGGTTGAGTTGGCGCTTGTTTCTTTTCCAAAGGTTGACCAAATCTGTCAAGACCCATTTCCAAAAGTTCTGCTTCTGTGAAAGGCTCCCCTGTCAAATAGTTGTAAGCTGGGTTATTAGACTCGTACATAGGTTGTTGAAATCTTCTTTCTGTTTGTTGTTGATAATGAGGTTCTTGTGGGTAATAAGGTTGTTGTGGTTGATAGTAATTTGGTTGAGTCAAAGAACTACGACCTAAACCATAATCAGTTATAGCGTCTTGCAAAATACGTTGAAAATTCTCAGTATCCTTACCCCAAAAGTCAGTGAGGTAAATATTATCGTCAAATCCCATAACAGAAATACCCACCGAGCCAAAGAAGATACCTCTACCTCTTTGCACACTTGCAATCTGAGGTAAGTTCACAGTTAGTTGATATTTGTTCAAAATCAACCCTTTATCCAAAATATGCAAACGCAAATTGGTCACACAAACCAAAACTCGTGCTTGACCGCTTTTACAAGCAGTTATATAGCGAAGTTCTTCATCTGCTCTCAAAGTTTTTGCTAATTCTTTTAGCTCAAAACCCGTACCAATAAAGGGAGTTTTGACTAACATATTTATAACCTTATTGTGTTCCAAAAAGGGAAGTATCTTCTCTGTATAGTAAGGATGTACCATATTTCAACCCACCTTAGCAACCTATAATCTATTTGTTATTTTTCATCAAGTTTAGAGTTGACATCTTTAATCGAGAAGATCTCCGAACGCTTGAAAGATACCCTATTACGACCGACACTAACCAACGCTTCATCAGGTGCGCCAATTAGAAATCTACGAATATCGGAGCTATTTGAGGTCTTTGATAGACAACACCAACGACCTTTGTACTCTTCTCCAACTTCACCAATCGTAATTTGGTCTCCTGCTTGCAAGTCAACCCTCTGACCACTAACCAACACTAATTCTACAACTGAAACCATTCTAATCTACCTTTTATTTTCGACCAAAAAGCTTTTTCAAACCTAAGAAGAAACGTTTAACAAAGTTCTGCTTTTTCTCGTCCTTTAACATAGTTAAAGTAGTTTGAGCTTCTTCTAATTCTACTTTAAGATTGTCTTGTTCTTGACTCAACTGAAGAATTTGAGCTTGTTTAGAACGTACCTCATCACGAACTTCTTCAATTTTCTCTGCATGTTCTCTTTCTAAGGTATTAATATATTCAGAAGTAGCTTTCTTTTCATCTTCCATATTAGATTTTTCAGACTCCCACTGAATCTTATCCAAAGCAAACTCTTTTTCTTTTTGCTCAAACATTTGGATACGCTCTTCTGCTTGTTTTAGAGAATCTTCAACTCTTTTATATTCAGTTTTGAGATTTTCTAACTCTTTTTCCAAATCGTTTGGTAAAACAGTCTCTCCTGCGTTGTGAAATCGAACAGACGAATCGTCTGACACCTCTGCTTTCTCTTCAACATCTTGAACCGGTTGAGAGTTTTTTGTTACCTTACGAGGTTGAGTTCCATAAATAATCAACTCTCCATCTAGGTTTGCAAATTGAGGTTTTGGACGACCACCTTTAGGAACCTCACGATTTACTGCAGATTCAGACAGTTGAATCACTTCAATCGGAGAAATACCCGGAACTTCAAACTCCACGTCTTTACGCAAATCATATTCTTTTCGAATACTTTCAACAGTTTCAGCAGAGTATGCCATCATAAAGATAGAAACTTTAAACAACTGAGCAAAGTCTGTACTAGATAAGCTCCAACGAGCACCAGAATTACTAACACGAATAGATCCAGTGTTAGGATTAGCTTTAGTTGTGGAAATTCGTACATAAGGTGCATATTTGTTAACTACTTCACTTGTAAGTGTAATTTTCATTTTCTTCTAACTCCTAAAAATCAATATTTTCTTTATTATATCACAAAAAGAACTATAAATCAATAAAAATAAGCAAGGAAATTGAAATTTTCAAAAACCTCACTTAGAGTTTATATGTTATATAAGTCTGCTTCTGCAGAACTTAAGGTTGCTACAGGTCTTTTCGACCGCGTACTTTTAGCTTTTCCTCTTGCTTTTTGAGGTACTACATCTTCTAATTCAACCTCAGACATATTTAGACCTAGCACCTTATTGGAGTTGCGAATTACTCGATTTGTTCTTGCTACTCGCTCTTCATCGGTGCTATTTTGACGAGGGATACCGATATACAAGTATTGGCGAGGAGAATAACTATCCTCAGAACCCAATCTTTGTAAAACATTGTTAATCTGAGAACCGTCCGTTAAAATCACATAAGTGGACTTCCCTTCAAAGGCACGCTGTCTTACAAAGTCCTCTACCAAATAACCATCTTCTCTCATAGAAGGACTATACGCAATAACAACTACTTCGCTCAACATGAGATTTTCGTAGTCTTCGCGCTTCTGTTTGATACCTTGTAAACGAAAAGGTGTAATAAAAGGATGTACACTCAACCCTGCTTTATAAGCAGACCCTAGCAACCAAAAGGCTAACATTTCAATATCCGCTCGGACTCCTAAGTAAAACAATACAGAAGTCTTTGGCTTTTTCCCCACCGACAAAGAACCAACTAAAGCTCCAATAGAATCTTCAATAGAGTTGAACTGTTCTGTATCTAAACTCTCAGCTGTTAAGTCTCCTAACACTTGTCGCAAATCTACGAACAAACGAGAGAACACCCTACGAAGACCTAACTTCTCAGATAAACCTTGAGTTGTTCCTTCTTGGGCTTGCACTCCTTCTACTACCTGTTTTGTTCTTAGTTCCTCACACAAAGGACAAGGAACTAATTTATTCACAACTGTGTCAAAGACTAAACCGTCTGAACACTCAGTTGATTTACATAGTTTCATATCATAATCTCCGTTTAATTATAGTCTTTCAAAACCGAAAATAACACATCAAAAACATGGTGTAAGTCTGTTTCCTCAGTTATAATTGTAGTAATCTTAAGCCAACCGTTGCGGAACGAAAACTCTAAGTCTACATCTTTAAAAACATCTGAGTCCTCTGAACAAAATTCACTATCATGATAGAGATAGATAGGAAATTCAATACGGAAGTAAGCATAGTCTCGGACCGTTTGAAAATCTGCTACAAAAAGGCTTGCGTCTTCTCTATCAAAGTAGAAGTACCAGTTAAGTTTGCTGACTTCCCATTCGTAGTCAAACTCACTAGACTTGAAATTGAAACCTTGGGAGCTATGGTCTTTACTTGTGTAATCTGTTACCAGCTTTTCTAAGTCAGTTAAAATCATTGGTGTTTTTATTATCATCTAAATCAGCTTTCTCCTTACTTCTTAACTTTATCCAAAGGATATTTGTGAAATCCTCGCTCATCCAAATACCCTTGCCACAGTTCTTGACCGTTTTCATCTAACTTCAACAAGTTAATACGAGAGAACTCAGAACCTGACTTAGAACCACCATCAATAAAGTATCGAGTAATTAAAGGAGTTTCATCTAACTCTAAACTATCTTTCAAGATTTGGCAAGGGTTTATTGGGTGTTCGTAACCTTCCATTGTGCAAGTTGGGGTATGTCCTGAAATAAAGGTTTTCCCTTTAAAGTCTGGGTGCAAATCAACATCTGTTAAATGATTTAGAGAGTCAATGTAAAAATCGCGAGTCCAAACCATACCTTCCGTATCTTGCTTATCTAAAGGCAAGTCTAACTCAAACCCTGCGTGGACTAAAATGTTCTTACCGTCCTCTAAGTAATACGGAAGAGAACGCAACCAAACTAGTTCATCATATAAGTGAAACAACAACTGTTCTCTTAAATCGCTTTCCGAGGCAAAAGGGATACCCAAATTAGCGAGTGTCTCTTCTCGTCCACTCATATACCACCAATTTGTAGTAAATGGACGGAAAGCACTATCTAACAAGAAAATATCATGGTTTCCCACAATCGCTTTCGCCTTACCACTATCACACAAACCCTTCACAAAATGAAGGGTATCTAAGGTAGCATTTGGTTTTAGTTCGAAACCGTCAATGTAGTCTCCACCAAAACGAATTTCACAATTCTCATCTGTGAACTCTGGTAATGTTTCCAACTGTTTCAAAACTTCATAATTTGCATGAATGTCTGATAAATATAAGTAAGACTTCAACTTACACAATCTCCTTATTTACTTCTTCTTTTCCTACTGTTTATTCAAAGAAAACAATCAAGCTAGAACCACCAACTAATAAACCGTAAGGCGCGTGAGTTTTATCTTCTACTTCAGCACCTATCATGTACAAGTTGGAAAACGTATTAGCTAAAATATCTTCTTTAAAATTCTTCATATCATAAAATTCAATCTTAGAAGAGCTATCTAAACCTAGCTTAGCTAACTCTTCAAAGTCTTTTAACTCCATCTTGTATAACCCAACTCATCTAAAATTTCATCAACTTCTGCAACTGCAGAGCGAATGTTCTTAGTGCTTTCAACTGACTGTAGCTCTGGTTTGACATAGAAACCAAACCGTTTAGCTTTCTTTCGCAAGAGGGGATACCCATGTACTTTGCGCCAGTTGTTAGACCAGTAATGAGCGTACTTGTAATTGTTGTTCACAGAAGTATAAAGAACCATTTGGTCTTCTGTCTCTTTTGGTTTTGGAGCGACATAAACAAAGATTGAATCTTTATCTTCGTTGTAGTTTACTGGTTGAAATCTTTTCATGTTACTACCTCTTGTTAACTTAAAGTTAAACCTTCTTTCATTTCTTCTAAATCATCCGACCATTTAGGGTAAGACACAACCCCACTCATATCTTGGTTCGAGTAGGATACCGCTACAATAGATGAGCTTGCGCCCTCTGAAATCTCTTGCTTGGTGACTTCTACTACTGTGTTTACTAAGTCTGGGTTTAAAAAGAAGTTGTTCAATAAACTTACCTCATGTTTTGTATGAGCTAATCTGTCTTTTGTACTCACACAAGCTTCTTCTAAGACTTTATACTCTTCTCTTCTAGCTAAAACTAAGTAAATATGCTTGTCATGAATATCTTGACTACGAACAATACGACCTTCAATCTGATTCGTAATCCCTGAGTTTCCTGTGAAAGAATAGAACACCAAATGATTCATGAAACCTAAGTTCAAACCTTTCTTCAAGTTAGTTACAATAACCCTATAATTACCTTCGTGGAACTCTTTTAACTTGGCTTCTTTCTTCTTAGGAGTGTTGTCCTCTCCATTTATGGTAAGAGCTTTTATTCCTAAACCTTCTAAGAATCGAACTAAAATGTTCTGAGCTTCAACAGAATGAACATAAATCAAGGCTTTATCTTGACCGATACGGTATTTAAACAAGTCTTCAATCACTTGCAACTTCGGTAAGACTTCTGGTGTAATGTCTAAGTCAGGGTCAAACCAAGAAGGTTCGTCCCAAACATAACGTTTATATCTAGTCTTACTAAAGAGTTGATTTTGGTATTGTGAAGGTTTGTATAAAACCAACTCACACGTGGAGTTTTTGACTGATACCCCTAGTTCTTGACGAGCCGTACCAAAAGCCATAAATCGAGTTGAGAGTTTAAACAACTCTGGGTCTTTATAACCTAAAATTTGGTGAGTTTGAAATGATTTCTTCACAAACAACTCTTCAAATTTTGTCTTTAAAGGCATCGCATCAGGAAAAAGGAAATTAAGCTGATTATACATCCCCTCAATCGACTTCTCAAAAGGAGTGGCGTTCATTACAACTACATGGTTTGCAAACTTAGTTCTTACTGTCTTACAAGCCTTATAAATATCAGACTTCGTAGAACCCAACACCGAACCTTCATCAATAAAGAAATAATCAAATTTACCATGTAGCTTCGTAGTGTGTGCAAGCCACAACATGAAATCGTGACTTGAGGATACCGCTGAATAAGAGGCAACAACACCACTTGGGGAGTCTAACTCTTTCTGCTCCTTGATAAAGCTACTCACTTGGCTGGAGTCTCCTGTGGTTGTTGCTACATATTCTCCTGTAAAGCGAATTAACTCTTTTCGAGCTTGTGCAACCAAACCAACCTCTGTTAAGAACAAGTAACGCAAAGGTCTTCCCTTTGTCCGTTGTTTCAAGGCTCCTACATGGTTAATAACCGAAGCAACCGTAGCCGTTTTTCCTAACCCTACACTATCCATAATTAAAGCAGAGCGTGCTGCTAAAATAAAATGAACTCCGTAGGTTTGATACCACCGAAGAGAGCCTTTTGCTACACCTTCTTTTAAAGACGACTTTGTAGCAATAACTTGTTCTACTTGCTCAGGTGTTAAATCTAATAAACTATCTGCTAACTCCGGAAAACCTACTTGGTCTTTATCCTCATTAGCTTTCTGAATAATGCTATCTAACAACTTGTATCGTTGTATAGGAGCTGATTTATCTATAAAACCACCATTGTAAAATGAGACTTCGGTTACTGCCACAAATTTTCGCCTTTCTTACTGTTTTTATGTTATTTTTCTATTAACTAATTTATGATAATCTCTTTCTTTAATAAAAATTTCGTCAGTCAATATTACTAAGTAATATCTACTCTAACTGGATGTAACACTACACCCTCTATCCCATCTGTAAATACATTAGGGAATACTTTTTTCATAATCTGAAATGCAGCGTTGACATCTGCATTGATTTTAACACCTTTATTACTTACAAATAAACCACGTTTAACACGTCTTTTCTTGTTATAAAACTCTTTCTGAGGGAGTTCACCATCAAGAAAACTTGTACCACTAGTGTAAGATTCTTCAGTCAAAATGACTTGGATACCGCAAAGTTGTGCTTTATAGCAAATCTTATCAATTAGCTTTTGATGTGGAATGGAAACAAATGCTTGATTAGTTACTTTACCTAAAGAACCAGACTGTTTCCAATTCTTATTACTCCCAATAACAATCGTGTTGATTTGGTGTTCAAGAGCAAAGTCAATGATATAACGACTTGCCTTATGTAAGTAATCTTCTATTTTTAAATTACGCTTTTGAGTCAACCTATACAAACGATTTGTATAATACTGATTATTCATCTGTTTTGCGACACTCTGATAATGAGCCTTTTTCTTATTGTAGTATTGATTATTTGATTTTAGACCTTTACCGTTGACAATAATTGGGTTTAACCCAGTATTTGTAACAACAGTTGCTAAGTTATCTAAACCTAAATCTATACTCATGTATCTTCCATTATCAGAACGTAATTCAGACTCAATCGAAATACTATATACAACTTCCAAACAGAAAGACTGACCTTTAGGAACTATTCTTACTTGGTTGATTTTCTCAAAGTTATCTAAAGTTACACACCTTGGTTTAATTGTAAATCCACAAAAGGAATTAGGGAAATATAATAAATCACCCTCTTGTCTTACTTGTTGATTAGTCACAATTAAAACCATTTTTCCATCTTTTCGCTTATACTTCGGAAACTTTGGTTTCCCTGAATACTTATCTTTATTCTTAGACCAATCTTTAATAGAATTAAAGAAAGATTTCCAAATAGAATCCAACAAACGTAAAATTTGTTGTGCAGACTGAGCTGTAGGCATATTTCGATAATCTGGAAATTCTAAATCTTCTTTTAAAAGTTTATCTAAAGTTTGATACCGCAACCATTTACCGGTTTCTGCAAATTCATTGCGAACTAAGTAATTGGCATGGTTGTATAAGTTCTTTGCTAAATGTGTGTACTCACAAAACATATCGTAGTAAGGATGACTCTTTTTAATTACATGTTTTTCAACTTGTTGAATAACTGTCATCTTCAAGTAACTCCTTAATCAATTTGTTTTTATGCTTACTAGATAAATTTAAAGAGTAACTATCTAGTAAATGAACTACATCATCAAAAACTTCTTCACTATCTAGCTCTGTAGAACCTACTTCACTCAGTACAACAATCTCACAACCGTGTTTAGCAAACAAATAAGAAAATAGTTCAAAACCTACTCTTGAAAGTCTGTCTTTGTAAGTAACAATGACTCGTTTAACTTTACCGGCTAAAACTTCATCTAACATGTCGAAGAACTCTTTGCGTTTTTCGAAGTTGATACCGCTTGCTATGTCTTGGTAAATACCGTTTAAAACATAACCGTTTTGGAAACAGAACGTTTTAAGTAGTTGAACTTGATTGTCTAAGTCCTTCTTCTGCTTTGCAGTAGAAACCCTTGCGTAAATGTAAGTTTTACGTTCAATATCTTTGTTCAATAGTTTATAGACACTATCTGAATCATAATCATATTGACCGTTACCTTTTACAGTTACTTTCACACGACCTTCTTTAACATACTTTGTTAAAGTCTGTCTTGTAACTTTTAAAATCTGTAATACTTCCTTGGCTTTCACCTTGTCACCACCTTTCTAGTTTAAGTTAAGTAAAGTATAACACACTAAAACAAGAAATGCAACTATTTTTATTAAAATAATTATATCTTTTATAGAAGTATTTAGTAGTTTATAGAAGTGTATACATATTTAGCAAACTCAAAGAAAAAAGTCAAGGGATTACCTTTAACTTTTACTTGTTTTCTAATGCTTTGTAAAACTCACTTAAAATAAGAGCGTCTACTTCTTTTTTAAACTCTGGATTTAAAGCAGTTACAACCGGTTTATAAACCTCTGCGTACAATTTACGCTCTGGGAACAAAACCTTATACTGTGAACCTTGTCGCTTCACTTTAATACCGTGAACTACAAGCCAACCACCTACCAAAGCAGAACAAATTCCGCAAATTCCATTTGGAATACCTTCTGCATTGACTTTCACAAAGCGAATGTTTTCTACTAATTTCACAACTCTTGAAAACCTTTCTAATTACGAGTGAGCAAAGATTAAAACTCCCCCTTTACGTAAGACCTTACCTTGTCTTACTGCAGACTCAATCTCACTTGGGGAAAAATAACCTAATGCTACTTGTTCTTGTACTCTCAAGTTCCTACGACAGTAAGACACAAAGTCCTCATTTACCATGCGAACGGTTTTATCATTCGTTTGAACTTGAGTCTGTGGTTGAATTTGAGGTCTCTGCACAACTGACTGAGGTTTAACCGCTGGTTTAGATTGTGGACTAGAAACAATCTTAGGACGAGGAGCAGATTGAGGTTCTTGAACCTTACGAGGTGCAACCTCTTGTGCGGATACCCTAAGTTGAGGTTGAGGAGGTTTTACAACCTCTTTTTCTTTCGCCACATAAGTCCAAGGTTCTCTTTTACCTACATAGTCCGAACGGAAAATCTCCTCTTGGAACTCTACTCTAGTTGGTTCACTCTCTAAATTGCTCTCAGAAGTCCCAGATTGGCTCAGATTTGATTTTTCTTCCGAGGTCGATAATTTACCTACTTCTGAACCAAGGTTGTTTAGAGACGATTTTGGAGAGTCTGAGAGAGGGTCAGAGAACTCATCTTCATCCTCTGAAGGGCTTACTTCAAACTCACGCAACTCTAACTCTCGTTCATCATCAGAAGAACCACTACTCAAACCTAAACTTGCAAAGGAAAGTCCTTGGAGTGGATCTTGCTCTTCTTCCTCGTCTCTACTTTCAACTTCTTCCTTGCTCTTCATAGAAGTCAACCAGTCTGAGTCTTGAATAGAATCGAACCCCTCAAACAAAGACTCTAACTCAACCGTCTCATCTTCGAAACCTTCGGTGTCGAGAAGATACCGAGGACTCTCTTCTACAACCTCTGTTTTAATGCTTTCTTTTGAAACTGTAGGGAGAGGGCGGAAGAGAGAAATTCGTTCAAACTCCCTCTTTTTAACCTCTTCATAAGTCTCATAAGAAGCCATTTTTCTAGCGTATACTTGCATTGCAAGCAGAAACCTAGAACTACTAATTGGATATGTAATTTCCATTTATACTACAACTCCTACCTTTCTGCTCTATGCATTTAAATGTCTCTAATAAAGTCTACATTACTTGTGTTAGACTTAGGGAAACGTAAAGAGTCTTCGTCTGCAAAGTCCGTGTCAGAAACATAGATACCGAGCTTACCTAAAGTTTGACTTGCTTGCTCATTTTTTAAACGAGTTACATAAGCAGAGGTAGCAGCTTCTTCTGGATATAGCTTCGTCCACATCTTCCGTTGAGTTTCGTATAGCTTATCCAAACGCTCTTTGCCCCCATTCATACTCATAATGAGAGGAGCGTGACCGAACTTCGGTTCATCTGACCCAGCTAAAGTATATGCAAAGTCTCCTGTGTTTGTAGTGGGGAAATCAATCAAGCGGTATGAGTCTTCCCAAATCGTTTTCTGAATTGGTTGACCCGCTTTAACTGCAAATCGATTCCCCACCATACGAGAAGCGGTTTTAGGGAAGTAATCATTGTGCAGTTGGTGAGGTACGAAAATCAAGAAGATACCGACATTTGGAAAAGCAGTTAAAATCTCACTCAAGTAAGCTTTGTATGTGACTTTCTCATCTTTATCCAACTTCTCAGCAAAGGAAATAATCTCATCTAAAACTACAAACAAGTAAGGTAACTGCTCAGACTCATCAGAACAATTCGCATTGTAGTTCTGAATTTTCAACTGGTCGCCAATCAATCTCTTTCTTCGAGGAGCCTCTTCTGAAACCACCCAATCAAGCAAGTCCATAATCGCTTTTGTACCTGTTGCAAACCTACGCAAGTGAGGTAAGGTAATTTGGTACCAGTCGGAGTCTTTGTTTTTCATATCTCCTGCAACGACTTGAACCTTACGAGGAGAGTTTAAAGCCATCATTTGGTTGACGATACCGGTAGCAAGGACAGACTTCCCTGTTCGAGCCATCCCTGCAATAATTGTACCTGTGTGTTTCGCCAAATCAAGGAGAATCGGTTCACCGTATTCATCAGCTCCGAACACTACTGGGAGTTCATTCTTAGTATCTAGGAAGAAGTCTTTACTTGAAGCAATCAAGTCTCTCAACATAAAGGAAGTACCAGTTTGCTTAAAGATAGTAATAGCAATACGACTACCTTTACCAACCGCAGTAGTTGTTACATTTTCACCAAAGTAATCTTTCATTTGGTCTTTCAACAACTCAGTAATTTCTTTTGCAAAGAGAGTTTCTTTCCCTTTTAGTTTCTCTGGGCGGTCAGTGATAATCTCAAATACAGACACTCTCTCTGTAATTGACTCAACATTGACCCAATCCATCTCAGACAAACCTTTAACTCCACCCGTTTGGGCGTCTCGAAGGAAAGTCTCTAACTGTTTAAACTCTAAGCTATTCTTAGAAACCTCACGAGACCAATCTGGTTTCAAACTAGAACCATCCAAGACAGACAAGTATTTATCTAACAAGAGACTTCTCGTTACCAATTCTGGTTCTACTAAACCACCTGCTAAATCAGAAGTAAAAGCACTCTCAGACACCTCTTCTAGTTTAGGGTGTTCTAATTCTTCTCTTGAACTAGACGAAGATTCTTCTGCTTCTTCAGAGTCCTCGTCTAAATCCTCAGACTCATCATCTATACTCCCCCAAATATCCTTGGCGCTTGCGCCTTTTGAGGGGATATCCTTATAATGAGGTGCAAACCCCTCTTCTTCATCTTCTATTTCATCAAATTGAGTTGGTTTTGGTCTTGTCATAGGTTCAAAACCTTGTCTTTTGGGAAATGGAGGTTCTTCCTCTTCATCATCCCAACCCCCACTTGAACCGAAGTTTTTAAACTCGTTTGGAACTTCTCTTCTTGGAGGTTGCCCGAAACCACCCATAGGGTCAGAAGAACCAAAACCATCATCCATAAAGTCTCTTGGAGCGCCAAATTCTGAAGGTTGTGGAGCTTGTTGGATAACTTCTTCTTTTGGAGAGTCATCTACTAGACCCCACTCCTTGTTCTGAGAGTTCTTATACAAGAAAATACCACCACTCATTCCACCGCCCACAAGCGAAATGAAGATACCGGGAGCAGTCGCAAATCTAGTGAATAAACCAAATAAGAAAGAGAAACCACCCACTGCACCAAAGTATAAAAGAGCAGCAGTTAAACCTTTTCTCAATTTGTAGTCACTTCTGAACATATCATCAGACTCAGACAAAACAGGCCACACATAGGAAGATAAATGTTTCCATAAACCTTTACCAACCTTGAAGACTTTATCCATCCAATCTTCATGTTGACTTAAATGTTGTGGGGGCTGATTTTGTTGTGGAAATCCTTGTGGTTGTCCGAAAGGTGGTCTTTGTGGTAAACCTCCACCTACTCGATTTGCAAAAGGGTCAGGTTGCGCACCCCTCATACGAGCTAAAGGGTCGCCACCGGGACCTTGGCGCATACCGCCAAAACCTCCTCGGTCTCCTGAAATTCCGTTTTCAAATCGTTGATTTTCTCGCTCTCTACGAGCATCTGACTGCCTTGTTAGGTCGTCATTTGAATTTCGCCAATCCATACTAGTGCTTACCTCCTAACGTTACTGCAAGGACTACTAATACATAGACCACACCTACTCCAATTACGAGGAAACGACTCTTCTTAACCTCTTCTTTCAACTTTTCAGAGGTTATGGAGTTGGCTACACCCCAAAGGATACCCCCTAAAAAGAGAATTAAACTTAATAACATCATTTTTCAAATCACCTAAACTATCTTACTGCTTATCTTGTGCAATTACCCCTGTTCTGAACAATGGTGTATCACTAATCACACGTGGAATATCTGCTTTTACAACTGCGGACTCCCCAGAGTTCAACTTCAAGACAAAGGCTTTTTTATAAGGTTCTGCGTGTACTTGGTCATAACCAGCTACCAACCCTTCATCTTCTTCAATAACTGCACCAATCTCAGCTAATTCATCCGCCAAGTCAGTGATACCGAGGGCTTTACATACAATCTCTTGGTAAACTGGAGATTTGATTTTACCAACCATAGCTAGTGTGTAGTTGGCAAACAGAGAAAACTCATCTTTTTCAACCAGTTTAACTGGGTCATTAGAAGCGACAATGTTAATATCCCCTGCCTTACGACCCCCTGTGATTGGAGTTTTCAAAATTTCTACTGCGTTTGGAAGAGAGCTGAAACGCTGAAGCTCTTCCCAAATCTTCACATTATAAAGACCACGAGAGAAAGGATACACAGTACGGTAATAGGCTACGGTTGCAGCGTTCATAGGAATGAGAATAGCGTCCAATTCAGATAATTGACTCTCTGGAACCCCTCTCATGTTGTAATCGCAAATAACCAACTTCGCATCAATAATGTCTTTTAAGTAAACTGGGTATTTAAAGTAGTTGTTTAACTTCTTGCTTGGTTCAAAGTAAGCACCAAAGGTTTCCAAGAAATAAATGTAGTCTCTTTGGAAGTCTTTCAAAGCTGACTTATACAACTCTTTAATATCATCTTCACTTAAAACATTTTTGTCTTCCTCTGTAATAGAACTCAACACATCTTCTAAGTTCGGACGGTATTTCTTCAAGTAGTTATAAACCGTGTAAATCGAGCAACCATCGAGGGCGTGCCACGTTTCGGGGTTGATTGAGACTCCATATTCACTGTAAAATAGGTCAACTCCACGCTCAACAATCAAAGGAATCCAAGCGTATTTCTTCAGAGTTTCTGCACCTGCTACCGCTCTAAACAAGTCAATAATATTCTTCCGAGAGCGAGTAAACAAGGTGTTATCCATCTCTTCATCACCTGTAGGTACAATCGGAACTGGGTCGAGGTAGCGACCTGAACCCATACCTAAGTCCAAGGAAACGACTTGGAAATCTTTCTCTAGCAAGGTTCCGAGACCCTTGTATTCCCCACCTTCATAGTCGTTAATGGTCATAATCATACTGTCATTGGCTGCAAACTGTGTAGCCAACAACTTCATTTCAAAGGATTTACCAGAACCAGACATGCCGATTACAATTACAATCTCAGCGTCTGTAACATCCCGTTTAAATTGGTGGAAAACTGGAGAGTGCGTTTCAATATTCGTACCCAAGTAAGTTGTACCGAAACCGACAATCCCTTGCTCAAATGGGTGCCACTGCGCTCTTAACTCATCTGAAGTAAAAGTAGAGCGAATTTTACGCTTACTTTCCTTAGACATCTCAGAGTTAAACGGAGAGAAATCGCCTACGGTGTCTGCAATGATACCGGTAACTCGGCGAACTTGCATTCCTGTTCTCTGATTACACATGTGTTCAAAATCTTTCAACACATCTGTAAACTCAGGTCCTCTATGTCCTGTTATGATAATCATAACTCGAACTTTATACAAGTAACGCTTGTCTTGGTCACTCAAAGTTGCGTCATTTGCGTATTCTACAGAAAGTGACAAACGCTCATCTTTTTGAGCTGTCTTTACATACTTGTGCTGAGTGAACCTCGAACCTTTACTTGACTCTTCTTGGTTCTTCGCACTTACTTCATCTAAGACCGACAAACGAGTTTTGACTTTAGGGTCGTCCCAGTTAATTTCAAAAGGCTCATTTGATTCAATGAAGTTCATTGAAATACCTTCTGGTACAATGGAGCGAAGCGTTGCACGATACCCCATTTCAAATTCAGGTGGTAATTCATCAATGACATAATAAGCCGTTACGTTTTGAGTTCCACTATAAGTAAAGTTCGAGTCCATATACAAGCGCCTACTTGAAGCTAACGCTCTTTCTGGGTTGTAACGTGAGCGGTATTCATCGTAAACGGAATCCCACATCTTAATCAAGTCTACATATTTGTCAAGGAAACCTTTACGCTTTTCTCGGTTTTCTTGTGTTTTCTGATTTTCTAACGAACTTTTAGAAAGGCTCGTTACTTTGTTTTCTTTCTTCTTGAACATCAATAATGTCAACCTCTCTAAGCCTTTAATAACCCAAATTACACAACTCAGTTAAGCGTTTCATAATCGATTCAAAAGCGCTACGTTGTTGCAATTTACGAGACTCTTTATCTGTTGCGTAGCTTTCAATCAAAGCGAGGATACCGAGTTGAGATTGTTCTCCATTATCATTCACAATCGTCTCTTCTGAGTTCAACCCTAAATCTCTCATCAGTCTTCGACTTGAAACACTGTAAACCGTTGTAATCCCTCTACCTGAGACCGCTGCAGTGCGCTTATAAGTTCTATCCAAAATCACATATAAGTCAATTCCGGGACTCATTAAGGCACTCATAACACTTGTAGTTGGAGTTGTTGTGTACATCTCAGACAACAAGTACAACTTAGAAGCTTCACGTGTGATATTACTAGAGTCTACCTTGCGTAAAGACTTGTAACGAGCATCTACATAATCAGTAGCTTGGTCTATTACAATCAATTTTGCTTGTATCTCTGGCACTTTCGCTAACCAATCAATATAAGCTGACAAGAATGAGGTCAGATACCGAGTGGGGGCTTGCTCCCTAATCAACAAGACCTTTGAGTTACCTGTGTAACTATACTGAGTATAAGTGTTAATCGAACCAAACCCACCAAATGAAGAAGTTTTCAAGTTGTTGATTTCATCTTCTTGTTTTGACAACTGCTCTTCTGCAATCTTTAAACGACTTGAAGCCGTTAAAAGAAAGGCTTGTAGCTCTTCATTTAATTCTGCTGAGAACACCACTTCTTGTAGGACATCACTCAACTGTTCATAAGCCATAGAAATTTTACGTTCTACTAACTTAGGCTCACCCTCTAACTTACCTCGAATGTACTCATCAACAATCGTGAAACTATCCGCTAACTGAGTTAATTCGTCTGTTTGGTTGTCCATCTCATGACTAGACATAAACTCTAATAAGTCAGAAAAGCTTTCCGTATTATCTAACAAGGAGCTATCTTGAATGACATAAGCTCCTACTGTTTTCATAGTTTCTAATACAATACGAGAGGGAGTTTCAGTTATATAAGCAATCTTAGTTAAAGAGTTGTCTCTCATAGCATTTAAAATAAACACTAAGAAGTCAAAGTCTTTATCTGTGTACGACTCAATAATGAGAGTCGTTTTCATAGTAATCCGTTCTATCTGTTTAATACTAGAAACAGTGGTACAACTAGGATACCGAACGTTTTTTGTTGTTAAAATGTAGTCCATGTTTTATCAAACCACCTACCTAGACTGAGCTAACTGTAAGACTGCATAGATTTCATTATCTAACTTAGAAACCGCTGCTAACTCTGGTTTTGTGAACTTCTTCTTTCCAAAAATCTTCCCTCCATAACCAAAAGTTTTAATTACAGAACCTTTACTAGCTATTGGCTTTGGAGGTGTAAATGCAGGCTCTTGCGAGGATACCGCAGACTGCTCCGTTCCATATTTAACAACCGCTTTCATATTCTTCTTACTAGAATGTTCTAAACGAATAGTGTCTAAAGAACTCTTACACAAGTTGTTTGCAATCAAATCCACATTTACTTGCTCATTTGTTTGTAGCAAATAGTCTGTATAAATCGGCTCACTAAAGAAACTGTAATAAGAATCCACTACTTCCAAGTCTGCAGATTCAAAATATCGACCAAAGAGTACAACTTCAGTAGTTCGAGCGTGATCCATTAAAAAAGTACGCAAGTTGCTAAACTCTTGCGGTGAATTTACATTTACACAGTTAATAATCAAACGCTCACAACGAAGAGCCTTACGACTCGCCATGTTCAGAAAAGCACCGATAGAAGTGAAACCTTCCACCTCTTTCAAACCATGCGACTCCCTCACTGCATTTACTACTTGCTCACTCTTCTCTCCAAAAATTAAACCAATCATCTAAAGACACCCTCTACTTTCTTATCCTAAAATAAGTCCAATTCATCTGAACTTTCAATTTTATTCACTTGACGACTACTAGAGCCACCAAACAAATCTTCTGCACTCACATCCGCACCTTTATCCACAGACTTAGGAGAGTTATCCACAGGTGTTGACAACTCTTCCGCAGAAACATCTGTTTCAAGCACACTTGTTAAGCCACTTGCTTGTTTTGTTGAGTTGCTTTCTGTTCCAAACAAGTCCAATACTTCTGCTTGGGTTTGTTTTGCTTTCTCTTTACCTTTTTTCTTGGTTTTCTTAGGTTGAGTTTTCACTTGTTCTGCGGATACCCTTGCTTGTGCTTGTTGTTTTCTGTACTGCTCTTCTTGTTTCAAGCGAGCTTCTGATAGAGAAGTGTTCACTTGTTTTCTACGGTTTTGGGCGTCTCCTAACCACAATAGACGAAGACTGGAACGCTCAGACTTCTGAACTGCTTGGTTCATGGCTTCGGTAACTGAAAACTCAGTTAAACCATATAAATCCTCTACCAAAGTTCCAATTTGGTCTTCATTTAAGACTTGGATACGCTTGTAACTTGCGGTCATAAGTGCAGACATCAAAGCAGTTACTTTATCCCAAAAGACCATAGGGTCTCCTGAACCGCGGAGTAAGAAATACTCATACGTCAACTGAGAACTACTTGAGTTATCTTCCCAATGATGGTACATAGAAGACAGAACCTTTTGCATGGTTGGAGAAGACACCTCATTTAAGTGATTGTACAAGTCATCAAAACGCTCATCATAAGAGTTAGCTGCTTGCAAGTCAATCAACTCTGGTACTACATTTAAAGCCACACATTGATTATAAAAGTTAGCCAACCCTTGACCATGTTGAAAGGCTTTCTCTTGAACTTTACCTACTTGTGTCTTACGCACACAACGAATGAAAATACCGATACTACCATCTAACATATAGCAGACATAAGGTAAAGTCTCATCAATATCGTAGATACCGAAGAAGTGGGAGAACAAGGACGTGTCAGTCTTAGACTTCAACTCTTCCCTCAGTTTGAACTCCTTCTTAACCTTTCGCTCATTGAATACAAACAAGGAAATTAAACGAAAAGGTAGTGGGAACAAGAGTACCCACAAGAGAAGACTCACAAACCAATTCTTTACAATTACAGAAAGGACAATACACAATACAATGTAAAATCCAAAGAATAAGGCACTTTTACCTAGTCTTAAAATTCCACCACTAGCAACCCCATAAGCTCCCTCTGCCTCAGCAAAGTTTACTAAGTTTGTTACTGTTAATTTTCCTAATTGGGGTTTTACAAGCCAATACCCCTCTGAATAATTTCGTTTTGACTCAGCCACTAACGTAACCCCCCATGTTCAATTTTCCAATATGTTACTTTACCTTCTTGTACAATCATTTCAACCGAAACCAAAGACTCTACGCGCGTTCCAATTTTGTTAGTTGCAGACACATCAAACAAAGCAAACCATTTGTCTGAACCCCCAGCACTATATACTCTCGATAGTGTTTTTAAATTTACAAGTCTATCTACACTTGGTGCGTAATCGTCCGGCCAAGAGAGTAAAGAATCTCCGACTTTTGGGGATACCCAAGGGAGGGCTTTGTAAGCTCTTTCTGCACTTGTGCTATCCTCAACCGAAGCTAAGTAAATCATGTAAGTCTTAGCTAAAGAATAGTCAAAATTGTTATCTTTTGCTTTCCACTGACTTGTTGTTAAACTCAAATGATCTTTTGCAAAGGTTTCATCTGCATAATTTGAAACAACTTCTTTTGCTGATTTTGCAACTTCTGTATCTCTCTGTAATTTAGCACCCTCATTATGAGACTGAATAATATTATTTGCAATGAAACCAAAGAACCCTAAAGTTACCAATACTGCAAGACCTATTAGTACATTTCTCTTTGCTTTACTCGATAGTCTGTAATCAAATAGGTGTAAGAACCATAAGACAACTTTCGATTTAATCTTCTTCACTTGAACCACCTACTTTTACAAAATTACCTAACGTGTAATCAACAACAGAACCCGTGGAATCGTAAACCACTGTTGCTTGTCGATACCCCTGCACACCTCTTTTATAGACAGAAACTCTTTGCACTAGTTGGTTTGCTACAGAGTCGTAACTGTACTGAATGGTTACTTTCTCTATAACCCCTAGTAAATTTGGGTAATGTTTTACCAAGTCCGTCATATTGGTATACGAACCTTTATTTTCCAAAGTACCAAACTTCAAACTACTTGTGTTTTGTCCTTGAAAACCTTTACGACCTGTGTAAGTTGCAACCCAATTTATAATGTAATTCTCAAAAGGTTTCACTTGATTTTCTAATTCAATTTGCTCAGACCAAGCATTTTCATACTGAAGTTGACCTCTTGTTTTTTCCTCGGAGACTAAAGGAGCCAGTCGGCTTAAATCAAAGGTTTGACCGTCTCCCAAAGTTTGAAGAAAAAAGGTGGATACCGCTAGGCTAAGTAAAGTAGTTCCAAGTAGAACACCGCCGTAAATACTAGCTTTCTTCCACTTCTCCATAAGGCACTACCTCCGAGTCTTTCGTAGAACTGCAACCATCTGGCATAATTTTGAATTTCAAGTTATTCTCACAACGAACTAACAATACCCCCAGAGCCGTAACCAAAGAGACCGTTCCTCCATAAATTACATCTTTGTGTTTAACTCCTACTTTGCTGCCTACTGTGAGCTTTGAAATCCAACCTTTACGAGAATCTTTGAACATATTTTACTTCCTACTAAATTTACTTAATGGTTTTATTTTACATTATTTCTGAGAAAAACGCAAGAAAGCATTTGCTAAAAATAAGAAAACCAAGCAAACGTTCTTGTTTACTTGGCAATTTCATATAAGGCTCTCATTTGCTCTCTATTCGATTTTAAATTTCAAGTATATAAATTTACTACCCTTAATTTAAAATCGAAACTGGGGCAATTTGAGACTCCTGATGGGTATTTCTAACCGAATGTGTCTGGTTTACCTCCGTAGAGATATAAAATGTGGAACGTGTTGGTGGTTTTCTCATACGACAAAACTAAGTACATATCATCATTTTTACCACCTGTGAGTATAAACAAGTTGTTTACCACATCAAGGTCTTTTGTAGACCAAACTTCAAAGCTATCAGACTTCAACTTGTAACCTTGCTTTTCGACTGCGTAGCGAAGAGAGATACCGCTAGAGTCTGCTTTCAAGCGACTGTCGTCTTTTCCTCCACGAAAAGTTTCAAGCAACTTCTCAATCGACTCTTGTTGTTCCTTTACTTTGGCGCTATCTGTTATTATAGCACCTTCTGACAAATAACCTCTTGCTCTTGCTAAGTTAAGTTCCAAGTCACTTTGAACTTTGTCTTCAACCGACTTCGTTTCTTCTTGTTTTAAACTTACCTCAGTGGGAGAATCCTTTTCGTGACGAACTTCTTGCTCACCTTTGAAATAGAGGATACCGAGAGCTATTAAGGTTCCTAACCCTACTCCACATACAACTGTTAAAATCCATTTCAATACTTTCAAATCACTACTACTTTCTACCTATTACTTTAAAATTGGGGTTTTTGTTTCATCATAAGCAAACTCCATACCAAGACCTTGCCACTGCTCTTTACGATAAATACGATAATACCAAACATACTGCTCACCACGGTAATCCCAACCTGCTAAAGAAGTATTTTGCTCGATTGTAAGCAATGTACCATCTTTAAATACAGTACAAACAATACCTGTGTGTCCCCAAGTTGGATGCTCCATATCTGAGAATATAGCACCACGTCTAGGTGTATTAGTTGTCCGATTGCCGAAAATATTCGCCCAAGCGCCAGCTTGTAAAGCACCATGACCTTGAACACTTTCTTGAGGTCTACCCCAAATATGATTCCCTAAAGAAATAGTCAAAGCTACGCACTGACCGTTAATACTTGGGTCTGCTGGATATTGAAACCAACCTGTACCTGGTAAACCAAAATCCATACCGTAATTTTTAGGGTTAATAATGTAAGGCTTTAACCCCTCAGGTAAATCCTCTGGGCGCCAACCCCAAGAACTAAAGGCATCAGCCGGAGGGTTGTCTTGACCATCCTCTGAAGAAAGACCACTAGCATCAGATTTAGTTGAAGCCTTGGTTTTATGTTGCCTTGGTTTACATTTAATCTTCCTTATAGCTTTTGTTACTAAGTTGTCACTACTAGAACCACGAGACTTAGTGACATCAAAGATACCGCGAGTAAGGAACTTGGAATATAAATCATAACCTTTGTCGTTCATGTGAACGGAGTCAGAAGTTAAGTCCTCCCATTTAGAGTTTTCTTGAACGTACTGGTTCCAATCTAGGTAAGCCATATTTGACTTGCTACTTACATAAGATTTAATAGTCTCTGCAATCTTATCATGGTCTACTTTGTTATAAGAACCTTGACCCCCTTGTGAAGCAGTTGTTACCCAAATAACTGTCTTAGCACTTTTCACTTCACCTACAAGTTTATCCATTAACTCATGTGTTGGAGGTTGGTTTGTACCTAGCGCTACAACCAGTACATCTTTAATTTTCTTCTCAGACTCCAATTTCTTGGCAGTCTCAATACCACTGAGTGTACTATCTGAACTCTCAAAGGCTCTTGAAACTTTACTATCAAAGGTCGATTTAGGGAAATACCCTTTTAATTTAGGTTCAACCCCTACTCCTAAAGAGTCTCCAATGAAAGTAAAACCTTCATATTCCTTTGCCCAATCGGTTACTTCTGTGGATAAATCCACAGAACCTACATTCTGAAAGTTTGTGTTAGTTGAATTAGACCCTTGTGAAGTATTAACCTCAGTAGGTGCGCAATCAACCGTAGCCATAATTGCAACATAAGTAACCGCAGCGGAAGCTCCAATAGTTGCAATCATAAATGTCCAACCAAATGAAACTAAAACAATAGAAGTTAATCTAGCCAACCAAGTTAGAAAGCGATTAAAAACCAAGGACGAACGAAGAGTCAACAACTTTAAGCGCTCTTTTACTTCATTGGATGCCGTTTCCACTAAAACACTTTCAACTTTTTTCTTATCCTCATCTGTTAGGTCTTTTTTACTTACCTCTTCTTGTAACTCAACTCGACTCTTTTTCAATTCTTCTAAGTTTTGCTTTCGTCTTCTTATAGAGTTTTTAGCAAAATGACGATAGAATCGACCAATTAAAGGATACAGAAGAGTTACTACTAAAACTATAATTGGCAATATTAAGAACCTTAACATGGGTTCAAAAAACATACTGTAACCTCACATTCTTCAAGTCTAAATCCAATTCTAACTAAAAGCACAAAGCCATTATTCCAGACTTTGTACTTACAAGAATATCATAAATACCCTTGACAGACAACTATTTGCTATGCATCATTGTCTGATTTACTATCTTTCTTCAGCTCTTTGTCTAAAGCATCAAACTTACTTTGAGTGTCTACTTGACTAGACGACCGTGCAGTTGGTTTATCAAATAGACCTTCAAGTTCTTTAGCTACCTCAGTATCAGCTTGTTTAGAAGCAGAAGATTGAGTACGCTTAGAACTTCTATTTCTACCAAACATCCGTTTAAACCTAGAACCCGCACCACCTAAGTTTCGACGAGTAAAGTCCGATGCAGAGCTTGTTGCGTTACCTACAGCATCACGAACTCGACTATTTGAAGCACTAGATACCGAAGAATCTACCCCACTAGCAATATTCTTCACTTTCTCTAAGTTGCCAACAACTAAACTTGCAGCCATCTGTACACCAGCTTTCACTGGGATAGAAACAATACGAGCATTTCTATAAAGACCTTTAAACAAGTTCGCTACTGCTACCCAATACAAAGCACAAGCTACTAAAGTTACTGCAATTAAAACTCCCATAGTGGAACGTGGAGAATTAAAGGATTGACTCTCCCCTAAATTACCTGTTACAAGTTGATTTCCACCATCTCCCATAAGAATAGAAACAGTGAAGGCTAACATAATGTTTACACCTAAAACAAGTAAGAACGGTAACATACACTCTGTAGCAAAAGACTTAACTAATGTTTTATCTTGACGAATAAAGGACGCGAATACCGAAAGCATCATAGCAATAGGTAAGCAACACAGAATTAAAATCAAGAGAGTTGGTACCAAGTATACTACTACAAAGGAGTTGAACCACATCATGAAGAGTGTTACAAACCCATCTTTCTCAGCTACAATCTCATAAATGTCCGACTTCAAAGTTTGGTTATACACCAAACTCTCACCTGTCGCATTCTGTAAAATCATACGAAGGAAAGCGTCCCAACCGAAAGCTTTTAATTCAAATCCTTGAGGTTCAAAAACTACTTGGCGTTGGTTGAACCCAGTTTGAGAAAAGATACGGTTGAAATCGAATGTCGCAATCATAGCACTTGCAGTATTTAGCACCACATCATCAAGAGTGTAATAGTTCATAACATTTAACCAATCATTACGAACTTCTTTCGCTACCTCTTGAAGTTTCTTCTCAACCTGTGTTAAATCAGACTCTTTCAAACCGTAGTACAACATTTCACTCTCTGAGAAGACCATAGGACGAACTGTGTAAGCAGCCGGATTCATAGGCTCAGATACCACTTGCTTTTGACCTGCGTATTCAATCGTTTCAGGTTTTGCAATATCAAGCTCATATAAGTAATCTACCCAAGCAGTATAAGTTCTATAGGCGTTATCTGATGAGTAGTTGAACCAAGTCTTATAGTAAGCTTCAGACTCTTTATCCGTAATCGCATCAAGCTCTGTACGTTTTGTTCCATAACCTGCGTATGGTTTTGTACCGTAAGTATCACTCCACTGCAACAAGGTTTTGTTGGCTTCACGCAAGTAAGGAATAGTTACAGTAAATAGAGAACCAAAGTCTAGGAAGTCTTTCATAGCTCCATAACCGGGTTTACCTGCTTCCATTTGGTAGTTGTAGAAGAATGAGTCATTTTTCTCTAACATCATCTTCTTAAACTCACCACTTGAACCGGCTTTGGTGCTTAAACCGTTATCGTAAAGCCCCCAAGATAAGTAATAGAAGGGAGACTCTGTATAAAGAGCAAAAGCAGACAACGACACCGCATCCTCTTGAGGAATTGCCGTTCCAGTTGTAGACTTGTTGGCTTTCGCCATTTGGTCTTGCAATGTCTCTTTATGGTTATTGAAGTTTCGCTTAGACAAAATGAAGTAATCTTCATTCAAACCTACTTCGTCTCCTACTTTCACTTGGCTCAAATCTTGTGTTGAAGCCTTTGCAATCGTATTTGACGAAATCGGAGCGAAAATCCGTTTCATAGTTTTTGTATCAACTGAACCTGTTGAAGACGTTCCTTTACGGTCATTGATAAACCCAAGTTTAGAACGTTGTAACAAAGTTTGATGGTTTGGTTTGTCTGAACTCTCCAAACTCAAATACTCTTGCATAGAAGAGCGAATATCAGACGGAGTTACAGAGTTTGAAACATTTAAGGTCTTATCCGTTTGAGGGAACATAGTTGCAAGACCCTCAGACCATGAACCAATGTTAAATACAATCGCACCATTTGTTGAGATATTATCACCCATAATATTCCCATAATACATACGAGAATAATCAGCAATGTCAGGATACCCTCGGTACAGATAATTTGTATCTAACCCTGTGTAATCTTCATTAGACAAACCGTTAGAAAGTAAAGCAGAAGTCAAAGGAGAGTCAATCAAGTTCTTACCACTTGCATCATTGTCTGTTCGCTTTTCTCCGTTGTCTTTTTTCTTCTCTTTATCTTTCTTGTCTTTATCTTTGTCCTTACTCTCCTCCGCATGAACAATGCTCGGACTAAGGACACTTAAACTGGATAGAAAACTAGGAGCGAGGAGTACCCCAAGGGATACCCCTACCAAAGTCCACTGCCTCATCTTTTTATTTGTTATCATAAAGCTCAAGACCTCCTACTCACCTTGCTTTTTATCTTTGTTTCCTTCATCAACACTATTTGAAGTGACTTGTTTTAAATCACGTTTCACTTGTTGAATGTAACCATCTTTCTTAGGAGCCATCCAACGAACTTTAACCGATGCACCAAGAGTTTGTTGCCACTCATATACATCTGTTTCTCCTTCGTTTTCAGAACCACCCCAACCACCTTGTAGTTTCACTAGTAAGGCAGTGTAGTTATCGTAGTTCCCCGTTTCAGCAGCTTTTTGAAGTTGGGCTACCGAGTCAGAATAGTTTTGGTGTGTTGCCATAACCCAAAACATAAACTTATCTTTGAAGAAATAAGAATTTATCTGATTAGTCAAATGAGTTGAAGCATCAATCATCTTAGGTGGACTGTACAAAAGATACCCAAAGGCTAAGATAGAAAGAACTGCAGGTACCACTCGAATTTGACCTACGAATAAGAATACTAACATCAAGAAAGAAGCTACAATCAAAATAGTGACACCCCAAGAAGAGAACTTAGAATACAAGTAGTCTGTAAACTTAATTTCATTCATCTTAGGTATAGTTGCAAAACCAGTTAACTCCAAGTAACGAGTTGTACCTGAGTAACTTGAAGCGGTGTTTGCCCCCACCATATCTTGTAATGAACTTAACATGGTTTGGTTCATAAAGGTTTTAGACCAACGTTGTTTGTACTCACGACCTTTAGTTGGATTCAACATGAAGTAAGCCATATTCTTCAACACATGATCTAAGTCTTCTTCATTCTCCTCAGAAGCAGCCTTTAAAGCATCCTCATCAATTACGGAAGAGTTATCCAAGTTAATAACATAAGGAATATCTTTGTTTAAAGGGTTTGCTCTAACTAAAACAGTTGAGGCATATAAGTTAATAGCATACTTCTTATCAGCAGTATCTTTAGGTGCTTCACCTGCTGTATCAACTAAAGACCCTTTTGAGCCTTGCCCCACCCAATACCCACTACTGTCTAAGCGAGAAGACTGTAATGGAATATCTTGAGCTTTACCTACTAATAAAGTACCATTGTCACCTAACTTCTTGAACTTATCGTTACCACTTGCAAATCCCTTATCATCAAAACTAATAATCTCATCAATTACGGGTTTTGTAAGTGACATGTTCGATTTAAACTTGTAAGAATCATCTGAGAAAGGTTTCGCGTTCATAGAAACCCATGCATCTGCTCCGGGTACATTCTTAGTTAAGTCAAACATCGTTCTTGAATCCCCAAATACAGGGAAAAACCCAGTTAAATAACCTTGAGGCAATGCGTAATCAGTAGAACCTGAACGAATTTCAGAGTAGGAAGACCCAAAATCATAACCTTCAACGTTTCCACCACTATGGAAAATGGAACCATCTTTAGTCAAAGTTGCGGACTCATTACCGTTACGAACTAACCACTGAGTATTTAATGCACTTTGTAAGACTGCACCTAAATCATTAAAGTTATAAAAGTCAATAGACCAACCCCAACCAGAAGTATCTGCTGACTCTTTTCCTGCTACTACGGAATCGTTAGCAATAGCAGAATAAAAACGAAGTTTGCGATCAACAGAACCACCTAAAGTTGCATTTGATCCGTCAACTGAAAGATACCCCTTTCCTTTAAGGAGAGCTAAATTATTAAGGTTGTTAATCGAAATCTGACGACCCACACCCGTATTAGTATTGTTGTAAATCTCAGACATCTTCTCGTCTACACTAGAACTTTTAATATCAACCTTTTTATCTTTCTCTTTATCCAAGTCTTTGTTTTTGTTGGCCTCTTTATCACTAGAAGAGTTAGTAGAGCTAGTTATGGAAGTGCTTGTTTTCTTAGCATACATCATAGGGTTTTGCGAAGCTGGAATCACAACATAAGCACCTCTTTGGTCTGAACCTGTTTCTGAAATTAAATTACCAAAACCATCAGTATACATACCTGCTGAGTAGATTGAGCTATCATAGAACGGCTTCAAAGAACCTTGGTTCTTTGTTTTCATAGCAGCAGGTAAAGCACCACGTTCCTCATAATCAAATCCGTTTAAGTAAGCGTTCAATTTCTCAGCTAAATGTCTATCATTTGACTTTAACAAGTCTACAATCTTACTATCTGACCCGTCTAAAGTCAAAACATTAGAACCCCAACTCTTAGAGGCATCAACTGAAGCAAAGTTTGTATAGAACGTAGCTTGGGATACCGTAGGGGTGCCACTAGGGTCTGGGTTCCACTCATAGACAATTTCTTGTCGTTTTAAGTCAGACTCTTTAGCTTTACTTTCCCTAACTAACCCTAATAAAGTACCTTTATCTACATTATACTCATAACGATTTTTAAGAGAAACTTCATCATCTGAGGTTAATAACGACTTAGACCATAACCCTACAGAACCAAATAACACTTCAAAGTAAGTAGCTTTTGTTTGTAATGACTTCCAAGTTTGACCATTATCATCTGACTTAGCTAAGTACAAAGGTTCAGAAGTTTTAGCACCTAAGTTAGCAACTAGTTTCGCTAACTCCCCTGCTGGATCATCAGCTAAACCAGCGTGAGTCTTTAAAATAGTTTGAATGTCAGATTGAGCATCCCCAACAGTATTACCATTTATAGAAACACGTGTTGTAAACGGTGAGTACCAGTTAGAGATAAAGAACCCTACTGTTTTAACCTCTGCCGGGGAGAGTCCCTTTGCTCCACCGGATAAAGAACCATCAGCTTCACCTGCTGCAATCTTTAATTGGTCAATAGATCGCTCTAAGGCAGAACTTTTCTGACCTTGTTTGTTCTCAGCATAAGCAGTAGTATAGTCAACTTTTAAACCTAAAACTGAACTCCCAACTTGTAAAGCAACTGAACCTAAAAGTAAGGACACCGAAGCTAAAGTGACAGTCTTACCTACAAAACTTCTAACTTTCTTTCTTCTACCCTCAACTGCTACTTGCTCCAAGGTCATCGGAACAAACTGACTCGTTGATTTTCTTTTATCTACCGATTTTCCTCCAAAGAATAAAATCGAATTCTCACGCAACGAGTCTACAAAACGTGAGAACTTGTTTGTTTCCTTTAATTTAACTTGCTTATCTTTAATCTTCTTCTTTCCGAACATGAATTTAAAGATTCCTTTCTTGAAAAAAGAAACCTCAGTACCCAACGATACCGAGGCTCCCTAGTTGCTTGCAATGAAACTTACCTATCAACGATAAGCTCCAAGAAAACAACTTATCGGTTAAATAGATTGGCAAAGAATATCGCAAGAGCCGTGGCATTACCAATCATAATGTAGGCTAAACAAGCACCTGTTACCACTAATTTTGGAACAGAGCGAGACAAGTACGTTATCATGTAATTTGAGTGCGCACCTTTTGAAATACCATCTTTATAAGAGAACCAAGCTTCAGGTGAAATCAACACAGGGCGCTTGTCTCCCTTTTTCATAAAGTGATACATCAAACTTGGAGTCATCATTGCGAAAACATCCATCGCCATAGAGATACCAACTGTTGCACAAATCAAAATTGTAAGAATACCCAACAAAGTACCTAATGGACTTGTAAAGAATTTCAAAATGTTTTGTGCTTCATTTAAGTCAGCCGTTACATCAGAGTTAACTGCTTGTAGAACACTTGAAATATTCGTATCTTGGTCTTCTACAAATTTATAGAGCCTTGCTCTATCTCTTGCAGATAAACCCCCTGAACGGTCATCTTTCAAGTTACTCAAAGCTATATCCATGATTTTCTGACGAGTATTCATAGGATATTCCAAAAAGTTCTTACGGTCAATCGAAACTCGCTTTTTACTACTGTTGTAGTAAACAAACTTCCAACCGTCAGATACTTGATCTGAACGTACAACTAACTGTACTCTAATCTCATTATTGATGTTATCAACAACTGAAGATACACCTGCTTCACTGTCTACAATGACAAAAGGCATACTATTCTCGCTCACAGTAGTTGCATCAAACTTCGCTCTAGCTTGTACGACATCTACCAAAAGATTGGAGTTGGGAGAAGAAAAACCCCACAACCCCAAACTCACTACTAAGGATAACAAGGCTACTTGTAAAACTCTGACGAATTTTAACTGTGCCATTTATAACCTCTTTTCTGATGAATCGACCAATTACAATCCAACAAGGGATGCAAAAAGTGTTGAAATCGGGCCGACCAAGACCAACATAGAGTTGGTTGCGAAGAAAATCAAGATTAACGCATAAGCGAGCATCATTACCCAAGTCTTACCAATGTAAATAAGAAGTGGGTTTCCACCTTTATCCAAAGCTTGGTCGTTGGCAGTAACCGCTTGTTTCGGAATAATGCTTGCAATATAACCTCGTGCACCTTTAGCACTCTCAGCATCTTTTACAAAATACTGGAATGAAGGAGTCATGAAGTAGAATACTGCAATCGCCAAGTGGATAAAGAATGAGAATGAAGCCAAAATCAAGAATACCGCAATCGCACTGTTAAAGAATGGATAGAACGGAGCCAAGAAGTTTGAAGCAGCATCCCAGTCAGCAGCTACATCAGCAGTTGCGACAGAAATGAGATACCCTGCCGTAGATTTACGAACTTCTCTCATGTCTTTCCAGAATTTGTTAACAGTACCTTTTGTGACTGCGTTATTTGTAGCTTCACCTGACTCAATCGCTGTCGCATCTCTGTCAGCAGTCTTTTTAACTGCTCTATTGATGTCTTGAATGACCTTGTTTTTGTCACCCTCAGTCAATTTGTCAAAGTTACTTGTAACTTCACCTTTTTGGTTATAAATCTTAGAACCAGTGAGACCATCACCTGTAGTTGTACGATAAGTGTTTCCTGAAACCTCATCGTAAACCTTCTCTTGAAGTCGACTCATAGACTCTGAACTAGCATTTGCATCAGAACCACCCAAAGCGTGCACTTCTGCAATATCGGTAAAGTTTGTGACACCACTCACTTCAGACATATAACCTGCGCCTACTAAACTAGCAGACATTAAAACTGTTGCAAGAATTCCTCTTGCTGTTTTAGAAATGTTCATAGATAAACCTCAAATCTGGTTAAAGTTGTTGGAGCAACTTTACCTTTTATTTTTATTAGTTTATCCTACTACAATACGAAACAACTTTCGTTCTGCTCTCTTATTGTTACTTCCAATAACTATAAGACAACGGTTTGAGGTGTACGAAAATACCCTCAACTAAAATAGTGTAAGATAGAAATCCCTCCTAAGTCCAACAAGACCAAAGCTAACATACCATATTGTATGATAGACAAAGCTTTTCGTATCGCCATTTCCCACTCTGAGCCTGTTTTAAAGGCTGAGATACCGGGAACCAAGCGAATAGTTGTGAACATAGGAATGTTCGGAAAGAATATTTTGATGAAAACACCAAGAGCGAAACGAATTCCCTCCGTAGTCAACATATCTAACACTAAATGGGAAATAACCCCAAGTCCAAACCCTGTGACTATTAGTAACCATAACAGAGGGTCGAACCTACCTGTAAATCCTAAGAAAGTTGGACTGAACATCAGCCACAAAATCATGAGAAGTGTGAACTCACTATGTGTTTGCCACGAGCGATGGATACACCTCATGAACTTCAAAGTCTTATACAGAACAGAACTTTTCTTCTGTTTGCTACTTAATCTCTCATCTAGCTTCTTGTAAGGTGTGTTTGCAATATGCAAGACCTTATTTTGTAACCAAGAAGCCGGGTCTTTTAATGGACTCGAATCCCAATGGTGGTCGTTATCCGACCACATACCACCATAAATCCCCGCTGTGTAAATGACCAAGAACTGTAACGCTGGAGAAATCAAATCACTTTGTATTAAATAACCTGAGTCTTTCAAGGTTATGAACCCAGCCATTGCACACACCGTACCACCTAATCTGTGAGTTTTACCCTCCATAGGTTACTTCCCCACTAATTCTTTAAAGTCTTTGGTACAAACCAAACGAACTTGTACTCCTACCTGTTTCTTAAGTGTTAAAACTGCTGAACCTACTTTTACCTTATTCCAAGACCTTGTGGCGCTTGGGTTAAAGGAAATTAAGTTAATGTAGGATACCGCTGAACCACTCGCAACTTCTTGATAAGTCAACTCTTGGAACTTTTGCAGTACCGATTGTACAACAGTTAGTGACAAGCCCAAGGACTCGCTCACTCGTTTTAACAAATAAGTCTGAGGTAGCACTTTCCGAGCTTGGTCTTTTGAAACAGTTACTTTCATAAATAACCCTTCGAACACATCAAAGGAATACCCTTTAGTAATCGCTTCAAAGCAAACTTCTCTATAGTATGAAACAATGTTGTCTACGGTTTCATACTTCAAATGAACTAATTTACTTACTTCTTTTATAACCTCTACATAAGGCAACCGAGCCTTTGTAACCATACAAACCTCATCTAACTAAACTGCAAACTTGAAATTTAGAAAACAGTCAAGTTTCTAAATCCAATTAAGAACTGTGTTGGTATCTCTTGTTGTTGAAATTGGAGTCGCGATTGAACCGTAGGGTTCGATAATACTTCCAACATTAAAGGTAATTCTTGGTCGGACACCTCAATGCAACAATGTGTTACTCGACCTTTCAAAGTCTTTTCAGCTAACTCCAATAAGTCAGCCTCCAAGCGCCTTTTCATTAAGTGAGCATGGTGTCCACCAAACCTTGAATCCCCACTGTTCTTTAAATTATTAAATATTTTTAAGTCTAAGAAAGCCATGAACTCACCTTCTTATCCATGTCCTGAAATAAAGTTAAACCCTTGTAAAAGCAAGTTCCAAGCACCTTTAATTAAGGCAATAATTAGGGATACCGCTTGACCTTGGAACTCAGTCGCAAAAGATGTTCCAAAGATTACAAAGGCTACACCTAAAGCAACTAAAGTTTTCATGTGAAGTGACACATAACGACTTAACAAGTTACCTGTTGAAACCATAGGTTTGTTCTGCATTCCTTGGTTCATTCCACCCATGCCCATTCCACGGTTCATGCCCATCGGAGAACCCATGCCACCCATAGGTGAACCCATAGGTGAACCCATACCCATGCCACGGTTCATGCCCATGCCACCTGCACCTTGCATTTGTTGAGAACCTGCACTCAACCCTGCACTCTCAATGATTTGACGAGCGTCATAAGACAAAGTGAAGAAAGAACCAATGAAACCTTTCAAACTAAAACCTTGGTCTTGACTCGGTTGTTTGTTCATGAAATATTCACGGGGACCAGACCATACCAAACAAAGTACATCTACAGAAGTTTGGAAGAAATACCCAAAGGTCGCAAGACCCCATAAAATATTGGCTAGGAACATCAACCCATAACCTACTGGAGCTAGAGCGTCCATTGCCATATCCCAACTAGAATCTCTACTTGTATTGACCGCTTTGTTAATCTGGTCTAATGCACGGTCTTTTGAAGGCTCTGGAATGGCATCTCTTACATTCTGCAAAATGTTGTTAGCTTGCTCACGTGTAATTGTATTTGTCGTGTCAACTGCATCGGATACCGCTGATGAAGAGTCGGGCACCCCACCTAACGAATCTGTATTTGCAAAAGCAGTTGTAGGTAGGAGGGCTAACGTGTTTAGAAAGACAATACTTTCTAAAGCAAATTTTCTCCCTCTAAAGTCTCGGTTTAGGACTAAATCTGAAATTTTACCCAAAACTCGCACCAACTTTCTCTTTATTTTGTTTATTTTATCAAAAAACTTTTTACTTGACAAGCATTTCTTAACAAAAAAGAAGAGATGTTTGCCAACATCTCTTGCCATTTTCTTACAAAGCCAAGTTACGCTTGATTTCTACTACTTTATTCGGTGCGAAACCACTAAAAGCAGACGAAGGGTCTTCCAACCCATTAGGGAAAGTTACTGGAAGGGAGCTAAATTTAGCACCTTTCACAATGCGGACATGTTCTTCATTCTCTGGGTCATAAGGAATTTCCTTATATGGGATACCCTCTGAGTCAAGTTTGCGTTTCAACATCTTACACCCAGGACAAACTCCATCTTCTGGTCGCTTTGTAAATACTACTACTTCTTTTGACATTTGTTTTTCTCGCTTTCTGTTTATAAATTTAAACTGTTTACCTAAATTAACTAAAACCTAACTGTCTCAAGTGATTAGACAAAATCCAGTACAGTTCAAACAAATCTTCAACTAACGGTAAGTCTGCTCTGAAGACCTCTAAAGCTCCTGAATATCTAGCTGAAACATAATCAAAGTTTTGAATAGCTGATAATCGACCCATTGTTACAGAATCTTTATTTAAACGATCTATAAAATCCCAAAGGTCAGGTACATAATCACTGAACAAATAAATAGACTTTAAAACATTATGTGAACCTTTAGAGGTCTTAAATTTATCTGGGTAGTAAACTGAGTTAAGTTTCTTAACTTGAACTTCCAATAACCAATACAAATTAAGTCTAAGTAACAGAGGATTTCTTGTAACTTCATAGCAAACACCTAAATCTTTAACCAAATAGTCAGTCAATTCAAGAGGTGGAAACTCTGGTAAATCTCTCATAAAGTAATCTTTCATAGAATAACCTCACGTACAATCGGACTATTTTTTAAAAAGATAGCTTTAGTTTCCGGTCTAGTTTCAGACATAGGATATACACTAATTAGTATGTGTTTCTTCTCTAATCTATCTACTAACGTGTAGAAATCCTCAATAAATGGGTCACCTAGTTCTTTAGGGTATAAGACATAAAACTCCCTGAACCCTGCACGACTAGGAACCACCTCATACGTTTCAGCAAAATCTTTGGTGACTCTGCGTTTTAAAACTTTCTCTAACATAAGTTTTACCTCAATTCTTTTTATTACAAACTATCAAACATATCAGCCATTTGGTCTGTAGACATAGGCTTTAAGTCCAACTGTGCTTTTGCAACCGTGTTTTCATGGTGTGCTGCTTTGTCTTCCTTGTGCTTTTGATCCATTTGTTTGCTTTCCAAAACTCTTTCATTACCTTTAATCTCATTAACGTCAGCACCTACCGAAGAAGTTGACGAAACAGATTGAATAGGAGCAAGCAAGCCACGATACCCCAAGAGAAGTAACTGAGTTTCAATATCTCCTCTACCTAAGTTATTCAAGAACTCCAAGAGAGCTAGGATTTCTTCATTGTTGAACTTGTCAAATAAATCCTTATAAAGCTTCAACTCAGACTTAGTAATCCCTAATACATGAAGACCTAAAGAAATATAAAGACCTCTTTTAACAAACTCTCTCAGACCCTCAACAAAGTTCTTCAACCCCACTTCCAACATAGCAGTGTGTACAGTTTTGGTATAGAGAACTGTGTTCTTTGTTCTTAGGTAGTCTAAGAAATCAAAGTACAAACCTCTGTGCTTATTTACATCAAGAACTGCAACCACATCATCATAGCGAACCGAACCATAAGAACGGTACACATTCTCTAGTTGTTTTAAGGACTGACGGAAAACACAGTTTGAACGCACTGCAATCAATTCTAAAGCCGGTTTCTCAAAGGCGAAGCCTTCTTCGTTTGATACCCAAGTCATAAGGTTCACATTATCTGCCACACTAGGTAACTCAATTACAATCTTTAAGTCCATACGAGTTTGTAACGGTTCAATCATCTTTTGAGGGTCAGTGGTACAGAAGAAAAATATAGACTTAGGTGGGGCATCCTCGGTAAACTTCAACATACTTTCTTGACCTGCTTTAGAAATCAAGTGACACTCATCAAAGATAAAGATAGAATACCCCGCAAATAGCTTAGGCATAGAAGCAGACTCTACAAATTGTCGTACTGCATCTACGTTCCCTGTTTTAGAAGAGTCTAATTCTTTTACCGAAAAGAGCTTTGTAGCATCTGCAGTCTCAATGTATTCATTCAAATCTTGACACATTTTACATTGATTGCAAGGTAACAAATATTCTCTATTCTTCCACTTACGGATTTGCTTATTCTCACACAAAACCAACTTTGTAGACATACGAGCCATAGTAGTCTTACCGCACCCACTTGCTCCTGAAATCATAACACAAGCTGGGTAGTCTTCTCCATCTTTGGAAGAAAAACGGTTCAAAAGTTTTTGAACTGCTAATTCATTCCCAATATAACGGTCTACATCTTTTGACCTATATTTTGTTGCAAAATTTTCTGCCATTTTACAAGTCTTCTTTCCAATGTTGTACTTCTTCTTGTACTTGCGCTTTTGTGTCTTCTAACGCTTTCCAATAGTCCAAACGTTTTAACTCGAACAAAATCCACTCATCTGTTTCTTTGTCATAAGCTTGAACTAGAAGGTTTGGATGACCTTTTTCCATGTACTTGCCCATTTCATTTAGAGCAAAGTTTTCTTTGTAATAGTTCTCATACGGAAACTCAGTTAAGACATCAGAGGTTTTTGCATCCACAAAGCGAATGAGAGGATACCGCTCTTTATTCTCTTGCTTAATCTTTTCTCTCAAAATCTTACCAAGTTTAGGGAAAATATCTCTCAACTCCCAAGATAGAAAACTGCAAGCAAACGGATCGTGAACCTCACCTGTTTCTTTCTCAGTACAGGTTACAATAACTCCATCAAAATGGTCTGTGAAGACTTGACCGTCTTTGATATACAACTCATAATCTGCCTTATCGTAAGGTAAGCGAGGGAGTTTTACAGAACCACTTTCGACCATCTCTTTTGTTACTGTAAAAGGTTGAATTTTGTAGTGTTTATCAATATAAAACAAAGTTGTTTGCTTACCTACTGGGTAAGGGTGATATTGCACTAAAGTCATTTGAAAGTCCTCATTTCTAGTTTTCTTTATTATATCACAAATTAAGGTAAATAGCAAGATTTTGTAGCAAATAAGGCAAACTAAACAAAAAGAAAAGAAAATAGTAGGTAAACCCTACTATCTCCCCGCAGTTTAGACGATTAGGCACTCTGATAGGAGTGCCAATTTATAGTACCACAAATTATTCATTTATGCAATCCAAAATTCTTAATTTATTCCAATTTGTTTTTGTGGTGTAGACACTGAACCTGTCAATGCTTGTTGGTACGCTTTTTGTGGAGCTTTTAAATTACCGTTGTGTCTCCACAAAGTTTCTTGAAACTCTTGTTCATTGTTGGCACGTGAACCAACGCAGTTTGTTACCAAGCGAACTCGACCTGATTGTTTGTACATCAAAATTGCAACATCTACTGGAACACTAGCACCTAATTCAAAGCGATTTGCATAGTGATTTGGTACGGACACCTTAGAAATATACCCATTTGATTGGAAGTACATATCAGTGTAATACCCACGCCCAATCTTATCAAACAAAGGCAAGTGTGTTGAGTCTTTGCGCTCATAATACTCACCACGGTTGAATAGGCGGAAACCTACGAGAGTGTGGCTCAAATGATACATTGTAAAATACATAACAGAGAAACCACCTAAGAACACTAACAAGTTCAATGCAGAAATTAAAAATCGAATGGTATAAGTTGAGTTCATCAACTGTTGTTCATAAAGCTTTAACCCCATATCAGCAAGAAACCATGTGGATACCCCTAAAGTAACCCAAAGGGCAATGTTTCGACAGAGCGAACGAACTTGTTTTCCTTTCGTTTCTACTCGCTCTCTAAAGAGGTTTGCTAAGTTGCTTTCAACTTCAAGGCGGTTGCTACGCTCTTGATCCTCAGTCATATATACTACATTGTTCATTGTAAGTTCTCCTTTTCCTATTTCCATTTAACTATCTTTATTATATCAAAAATAAGATACTTTGTCAAGTATCTTATTTGAATTTCTTCTAAAACTCTATGATTTAAAGCGTATCTTTTACTGGAATGTCTTTAAAACCTAATTTTTCTAAATGCTCAAGGCAGTCTGAGAAGTTACAGAACAAATCTAATTCCTCAGTTGGTTTATCGTAAGAGTCTACGAGACCTTCAGATACCGCTTTATCTCTTAACTGCTTTCTGTATTTAAGAGCTTCTAACTCCATAGGTAAGCCTACTTTGTTTTTCATCATCAAAGGTTTGAAGTTTGTATATTTGGTTAAACCTTTCTCAACCTCTGAATCGCAGTCCATCATGAAATTATAAATCCAATTCCAATGAGCTTTTTGACTTAAATTACGAATTTGGAAATACCAATCTACATAAGGCTCAACCTTGGATTTTTCAATCAAAGCAACTGCGTAACGCAAATCAAAATCATTCGTCGTACCGAGTCGGTAGTTACCAAACATCATCTGAACTTTACGACCACTACGAGCTGGTTTAAAGTTGTCCTCGTTCATTCTTTGCACCATATAAGGCATATAACTATTATTCAAAATAATTGAGCCTAGACCGTATTTAGGCGCTCTATTAGAGTGTGAAGTAGACACACGACCTTTATATAATTCAACCTTTGCATAGAATGTAATCACAGAACCTAAGTACAAAGCCGTATCTTTACACAAGGAAGCGTCAACCTCTGGTAAGAACAACCACACATGACTTGAGAAAATAGGTTGATTTGGTATATCTTGAAAATACTTACTGTCTTTCCCTCCTGCTTCTTTGACTAACTGTTTTACCTCAGACTTTGTTCGGGCTCCAAACGTACCAACTAACGAGGGGTCTAAAATCAAGAGGGATACCCCGTCTTTGCTCTTTCGGACATCTGTAATTCGCCCTGCTACTCCCACATAATGGTTTAAATAAGGTTGCAAGCCAATACGACTTGAAGCAGTCGTATCAATTTCTCCACTCTTCCACAAATTCAAAAATTCAAAGGCAGTAATCATACCGTGAGTTTGCATCTCAAAAGAGGTACGCTCTGCTTTCCCTTCTAACTTCGATAAATCATTTACTCTACGAACCATAGAAAAAGGTGTGTAGACAATACCGGTTTTAGGAGTCTTATTTCCTGCTTTTTTCTTCTTTGGTCTTTTTGCCATAGAAAATTCCTCACTTTCAATTAAGTTTATTTAGTGAGTTAATTATATCATAAAAAGGTTTAAAAGTCAATAGTGGTAGTAGATTGATAGGTTTGATGACAAACATAAAACGCACCAAAATGGTGCGTTTCTTAATTCTAAATTATTTACCTTGCGTATAGTGCGCAAAGTAATTTGCCAAGTTGACTTGTGAGGATACCGCTGGTTTAGTTGAACCTTTAGTCTCTTTGTTAGACTTAGGAGTTTGAGTTCTTGCTGTACGTTTTGATTTTGGTTGATTGTACTCATTGTACACACCGAAAATACGCTCAAATTCAGATTTAACCTTAGAACCTTTAACTGCTCTACGAGCACCTTTAACCTCATAAACCTCGTCAAACAAGTCTACCGGAAGTAACAAACCTTGTGGAAGAGCCAAGTTGAGACGATCTTTCAACATCAATAACAACTCTTCTGGTGTTTTGTCTGTTACCAACTTGTGTTTCAACAACTGACGAGCAACTTCTTCTTTCAAAGTCTCAGTCGAAAGCGCAAGACCAATCGCTACAGATAAACGACTGAATAAACCCTCTGGGTGGTCAGGAACCAAAATACCTTCACCACGAGCATCACGAACTTGAATAGCAAATTTAAAGTCTTTTGCAATTTCAGTAGCTACCTCTTCTGTCAACTCTGGGTGCAAGTCCATCAACTGACTTACAACAACTGGGAGAGCTTCACCGATACCAAGACGAGAGCCAATTTCTTTACAAGATTCATTCAAAGCAAGTAGACCCGGTTTTGTGAATACACGTGTTTCACCAATCGCAAATGGAACTTTAGGTACAGAACTCGGATTCTCAGCAGTAGACAAGAGACTTGTATTAGGTTGATAAATTACTTTCGGGTTCTCTTGTGAAACTAATACATCATCAAAAACTTCAAGTTCTTCAACCCCATCGTTTCGCAAAATATATCCTGCAATTTGAGTGGCGTCATAATACACACCACGTTTAAATACTCGAACTTTATGTACATTGGATTGAATAATACCCACTAGAGAAATACCACCTGCTCTTGGAGCATTGTCATCACCCTCAGTAGTTGGGTTTGTAGCAGTCGGTTTTTCTTCTTTTGCTTTTGGTTTTTCAGTAGGTGTTACTGTAACTGGTTTTCCTACTTTTTCCCCTACTACTCGACTTAGTGGCTCTACTACACCTTCTTGTTCTCCATTTGGTTGAACTTCAACTGTAGGAACTTTATGAATAGGTGCAGTCGGTTTAGCAGTTTCTTGACCCAGTGCATCTGAAAGTGTTTGGGTTTTCTTTTCTTTCTCTGGCATTTTAGGACTGTTTCCTAAATTCAACATTCTAACCATGCTTTAGCTGACCTCGTATCTTTCTGAAAAATTCTAAAATTAGTATAGCATGCCAATAAATAAAAGTCAAGAGATAAATAGATACCCTCCTGACTTTTTTCTTATTTTGTGACAGATTCAATAACAACCTTATCTACATCAGATAATTTACGGTAACGAACAGTTACAGTGTCGCCTATTTTTAGTTGGCTTGCGGTATCGAAATTAAGGGATACCGAGATGGTAGTTGAGCCAACAGATAAGACTGCTTTATAGGTGGCAGCTAAGTCGGAATTACCTTCTAAATGTAATTCTTTTACAACGCCTTTAGCAACTAAGACCTCAGACGAAACTTTTGCACCATCTAAGTTTTGAGTATTTGAAGTGGTTGGTTTACTTTCACTACCACCTAAGTTCTCAGCTTTCTCTTTAGGTTTTTCTTCTGCAGAAGTTGAGCTAGATGTTTTCTCTTCTTTCTTCGGAGAGCCTTCCGGGAAAATACGGTCACTGTCGGATGCCGCTGACTTCTTATCTGTAGCACCTTTTTCTACTTGTGTAACCTTGTTTTTCAACTCACTTGAAGGGTTTTGTTTCGCCTTATTTGCTACAAAAACCATAATACCAAGGAGTAAGACTGCCACAATGACAACAGTTAAACCAATAGACCAAGGAGACCATTTCTTCTTAACTGGGTGTGCGCTTGCACTATTTTCCATTTGACCATATTGGTCATAGTGGTTGGAGTCGAACTGATTTTGGGGATACCCTTGGGGGTTTTGGTTAAAACCTTGATTATTTTGAGAACCCCAACCCTCATTTTGCCCTTGGTTAAAGCCTTGAGGTTGTTGGAACTCATTTGGGTAAGGTTGTTGATGTTGTTCATAACCAAATCCTCCACCTCTTTGACCTTGAGGTTCAAAACCCCCACGTGAATTGAACCCTCGCTCTTCTTCTAGCGAATTAGTTGTCTCAGATTCAAAATCTGAAGAACCAAACCCACCTCTTTGTGGAGAAGGTTGTTGATGAGGTTGTTGTGGTGAACCCCAATCAGGAACCCCATTCCAACCCCCTTCATTATTATCTCGATGTTGTCCGAAATTACGCTGACTCATTTACGGTCACCTCAATTCTTTTCATCTTCTGTTCAGTAGAGTCGAAACCTAAAGCATAGGTTTTATCGATGATACCGAGTTCTCCTGTTTCCTTATCAAATCGAAGAACCTCAACATAAACCTCACCTTCACGTTGGTAAAGTGTAATCTCCCCATTCTCACTTTCCAAATATAAGAAACGACAACGTTTTTCAACTGTTTCCTCTAACTCTAAAGCTAACGCACCAACCAAGCGCATTGGATTGTAAGTAACACCAGTTGGAGGTCTACCTGCTAAATAGTCAGACCAAAGTGCAGACTGCCCTCTGAGAGCTTCTGAGAGAGCGTCAAATCCATTGTAAAAGTTTTTGCGTATAAATTCCTTTAGAGAATCTAAATCGTGAGGGAGGATATTCTGGAGCGTTTGAGGGTAATCGTCTAAAACGCACCACTCAATCAAATCTTCACTAAAGCGAGATAAGAATCTGTCTTTCGCTTTACTGTTTAGTACAAACCTTACCATATATGGACTACCTACTGGTTTATACTTCTCCAACATAACATTTAGCAAATCTAAGTTATGGTAAGCCCATACCTTCTCTGCAAATGCGTTTAAAAAGAGTTGAACCAAGGGAACATAATGACCCTCTTTAACTTGTGCTAACACATCATCAGACAAAAGGAAAGGAGAAACCGTCAACGTACCTTTCTCAATATCTACTGAGAAAGAGAAAGGAAATGCGCCTTTAAAGGAGATGCCAAATTGGTTATCGCTTTGTCTTGATTTTACAAAGCGGAGTTGCTTCAAAGAGTAAGTTTCAGCACTTTGTAACTCATTTAACCTTTTGAAATATAAGTCAAAACCACGTCTACAAGCACTTCTTAAGTCAGTGCAACCTTCTAAAGCGTTTGAACCTAACATGATTTTGAAATCATTTTTCTCATAAAACATTGAACTTCTAACCACCTAAACTAATCAAATATTGAAACCATCTGCAAATGAAAACTCTTGTACTTCGTCTTGTACTAGCTCTACCGAGAATGGGTCTTCGAGAGTAGAGTCAGAACTAACATCTTCTTCCAAATCATCAACAGTTCCCGCATCCTCATATTGAGGAATGTTGAAACCAGACAGAGGTACCTCAGAGATACCCTGTGTCTCCTGTTTTCGCTCTTGAACCATAGTAGCAAAATCATTAGTAGAACCTTCTTGCAAGCCTATTGCAAACTGAGAAACTGCTTCGGAAATTCTTAGTTTGTCAATTTCGTCAGCTCTTCTCATATACTCTTCGTTGAAAGCAAGTTGAGCTTGTTGTTCATACTTCTCAGTTGTACTCAAATGCTTTTCTTCAAAATGAAACCCTTCAGCTCGGTTGTTGGTACCGATACCGATGAGGTTTTCAGTTCGAGAAACCGAACCAACCGTGCGAAGTTGAGACTCAGAGTCACCATCTTTAATTAGAGGTAGAACCTCTTCATAACCTTTACGAAAGGTTGCTTTAGCTTTACGCTCTAAATAGTCTGAAACTTTCTCTACACTCATTAAGAACCTGCTTTCTTACTGCTATCTTCCGTCTCATGTTTTACCTGAGACTTCTTGTCCTTATTCAAGAGAGTGCTTGGGTCAAATGTAGAATCTTCAAAACCTTTCGGTCTACGAGAAATTTCTTCATCATATTCTTTCAGAATGTTGTTAATAACCGTTTCACCCTCACTGTACTTAGCGTAGTTGTCTAAGTCCATATCGTTTGAAACAAGCCAACCACCCGCGCCTGTTTTCATCAAGGTAATGTTTACTGTAATGGTTTTCTTTTGAGCTAATTCAGATTTCCAGTAGTTACTTACATACTCATACAAGAAGTTTCTAGCCTTCGTAGAATCTGCCTCAGTTTTACGATACGAATAAATACCTTTTAAAAGACCTTCGCGATCCTCTTTCCAAAAATCTTTATTAGACAAGTCCAAGGCTTTCAATTTAACCGTTACACTACTCTTATCATCCGCAAAAGTCGCCTGATTCTCGATACCCTCAATCTCTAAACTAAGTAGAAATTGTTGGTACATCCCCTTTTTAAAGGACTCGGAGTAAGTGAACTCTGCATCTGACTTGAAGTAACCATTTAAGGTTTTCAATACTTGGTCTTTATAAGCATATTTCTGAGCAGTTGCAAAGTCCAAAGTAGATAGAGAACGTAAGAAAGTTCTTAAAACCTCAGTTTCAGACAAGTTTTGGTCTCCTAAAGCCATACGAGTACCTTCATCAGACCAATAATACCCTTCTCCTGCTTCACCGTACTTACGAATTAAACGCTTTTGCTCTTCTTCAAATGGGGTTAGTCCTGCGTTTTTATTCTTCGGTTTGTCTACTTGCTCTTCACTTGCTTTCGTCTCTGTGTTCGATTTCTTAGCTTGGTTACAAGCTCGAACCCCAAATAGTAATAATACAAGAGCAAGAACACCTAGAATGGTGTATCTCAACCCTTTCTTATCCCATAATTCTTTTATTTTGTCCATGAAAATCTTACCTCAACCTTAAAATTCAAGTGTATCTGGAATAGTTACGAAATCTGAAGATACCGAACCACTTACACTTGCCATATCTGTGTTTCGACCAGTGATAAAGTTGTAGCGCTCTGGTTCTTCTTGAATCATGTCATACACAACTCTCAAATAGGCAGTAGAGTAATACTCAATACACTCACTAAAACGCATTTGAAACTCAATTAAAGACTTAATTTCAAACTTGCTTACACTTGTATCTACGTCAGACACCCGTTTCAATCGAGCCAAACTCTCTACTAAGAACTCAGTTTGTCGCTCAAATGACCAATCTTTCGCTAAATGGTTAATCTGACGAACCATAGCGTCCTCAGACATGAGGGCGTAGCGTTTCAACTGTCTAATCTTCTTGTCTTGCTCTTCTTTAGCTAAGTAGCGAACTTCTCTGATACGACTCAAGGAAAGTTGTCTTTGTGGGTATTCCCCTTCAGCAATTCCTAAATCATAGAAAGTTAAAAGCAACCGTGTGAGACCTTTCATAATCTTTACTTTGCTCTCTTGGTAAACCGAAGCAACAGACAAAGAATACCCTACAGTCTCAAAATCTTCTAAGAGCAATGAACCTGTATAAAGTTGAACTGCTATCGAAGTGTCCGCAGTCATATTAAACTCTCGTAAAGACCCACCTACACGATGTGCATCAATCGTTACAATACCTTGTTTGGACTTCTCTTTGAGCTTAGAAACGTAACCGTTTACTACGGATACCGGAAGAACCATATACTCACCTTCTACGAAAGAAACTTTCTTTCGAGGGAAAGACAATTTACCTTTAGACAAACTAATCGTAGGAAAGGCGAGCAACCCTTGATTGAGCGTGTCTCCAAACTCCTTGTAAATCTTACTCAAACTATTTTTTTGTCGGTCAGTTACTTCAACTGCACTTTCTAACAAAGGCAAAGCCAAAGAACCGAAACGAACATCTTGTTTTCCCAAGTTGAAACCTTGCAATTCTTTAGACTTATGTGGCGAAGTCACTACATAACAATAAGTGTTAGCCAATAACCACAAAGCAAAGCGTAAATCTTCAAACTTCTTAGAAGAGCCAATTTCAAAAGGCAAGTCTTGGAGAGCTTGCGCTCTCATTTTCGCAATTAAAAGTTCTAATTGCGTTCCAGATACCGAGAAACTAGGGTTAAAACCTTCTGAATTTAAAAACCCTAGCGGTTTTCCTTGCTCTGCTAAGAACTCTCCCACTTTCCACAACAACTGCTCTTGTTCTAATTTAAAAACCAATCGTCTAAACCACCTATTCTAATCTGCAATCTTATCTACCAACTTAGCAAACTCAATTCTTGGAATCTTACTTGTAAAATCTGGTAAACCTTCTTGAATACAGTTGAACAAGTTGTCACTGTACAAGACATACAAGAAACCAAAGTAAAATTCAAAAGGTAAGTGAGTCTCACAAAAACTTACATAATCTTGTAAAAAAATCTGTTTCGTTTGAGCATAAATATCTGAAATATCAGCTAGGAAACCTACAGGTTTATAGAACCATGTTGACACGAAGTCTTTTTGACTCTCCAAACCAACTTTTAACACAGATTTGAAGATACGATCAATATCTGTTGTTGGCAACTCTACTGAACCGCCTTTAGCAACCATATAAAGAAAAACTGCTTCACCATAAGTTAAATATAACTTTAATTTATGCTCATTTTGGAGGATACCGATGTGGGTTTCATCATAGTGAACACCTTTATCTGCAAACTGTTTATAAGCATTTTCTCGTAAAACAGACCCCTTTAAGTGTAAATACATAGAACCACCTGGACCATATTGGTAAGGTAAGTAACCACGGAGTTGAGCATCTACAAGCGCTCTTGCATCTTCTAAATCAACACCTTCAGTAAAGTCCTCATAAACTTCAAGTGGACTTTCTACCTCTACTAACAAGTGAGAAGGTACATTACCAATGAAGTTCTTAGAATTATCTTCTAATAACTGCTTACGTAATGACTCCCAAGACTGACGAAACTCAGAGTTATCTTTACGAGAACTCAGTAAATCTTCCATTTCATCAGAAATGCGAGCAAGAGAACTACCCTTTGAACCCTCATTCAGAGCCAATTCAAGCTCTTCCAAAGATTTGATATTAGACTTCACTTCTTCAATGAACTCTGTTTGGTCTTCTGTTAAATCAAGAGAGTCTTTATCAATCAAACGGTCTGCAACAGACTTAAAGTTTGAAATACCTTTAAGTAAGCCACGCTTATCAGTAAAGACACCTTCAACCTTGAAAATAACTCCTCCCTCAGAATCATTTAACTCAAAGTCATATTTAGATAAGTCATCATCTTGGGGAACTCTCAGACTAGACAAACACTCCCAAAGAGTATCACTTACTGCAAGAGGAAAAGAGTTCCCTTCAAGAAGTGTAAAAGTCAAGTCTTCATCAGACTTCAACTGCTTTTCAATCTCAGCCTGCACTGATTTTTTCTTTAATTTTCGAGAAATGTTGGATACCGCAAGAGCTAATGCGTAACCACTTGGACTATAAGAATAACTTGTGTCCGTAGGGTTTGCAATATCTAACAAAGCCAAAACAACCATTTTGTTTTGCATTTTCTACCACCTGTTTTCTTTCTGTATACTATTCAACGTACTCCAAAAGTTCTCTAACTCCCCAACCTCAGAAAAGATGGAACGTAAGTCCTCAGATATTTTCAACTCCAAGAAAGGTAGAGACAAACCCCCAAACCCTTCATGCAAAGTATCTAAGCTAAAGCGACCCTTTTCTGTACTTGGTACAACTATGGAAATACTGCTTTGAATATCAAGTCCTCCAAATTTAGAGGAGATCACACTTTTTACACAGTAGGAAACTTCTCCAAGTCTTGCTCCGATTTTTGATTGACTAGGTAGGATACCCTCAACTTCTAGTGGGTAAGAACCACCTACGCTGAAATAAACCGGTAAGAGCTTAAAGTCAGAACCTAGATAGTGAACCAATTCAATATCCTCTGAGTCCAACTGCCTAAAGGACGAAGCTGCTAACTGCAGACCTCTTCCACAACTAACTATCCGAGTCAACGAGCGAGACTCCTTTCTGTTCTAATCTATCTAAACTACGCTTAATCAATTCTGTACGATTTGGAGCTAAAGGTATTAACAACCCCTCTCCACCAAAGTACCTACCAAACATCTGAGAAAACTCTTTTAAATACTCTTCTAAGTGAACGTTCTTACTATGAAGTTGAGACTTGCTAACCATTTTGTAGAAAATCTCTTGTTTACCTTCTTCATTTCTTAGATAATATGGAGTTGCGCCCGCAAAGGATACCCTTGTAAACTCTCCCCCTAACCCTTTGAAACAATTTGTGTCAGGTAGTGGTTTATCATTGTCGTAATCCCAACAAATATAGTTGTAATACAAAGGGTAATTCTTTAAACCACCACGTGAAAAGGAAACCTTAAAGGGAGTAATACTCCGAACCACCAAGTCTGGTTCACTCTGAGCGTACTTCTCTAATACCCTTGTTTGAGCTTTCAGTAAATCTTCATAAACCAAAGAATAAGGAAACTCTCCTTTATTGTTGGTGCGAAGAGAGTCTAAAATCTTACGAATACCCTCATTTTGAACCTCAACTGAACCTCTTAAAATTAAAGGCAGTAAAGAAGACTCTTGTTTTCTAGTTACTCCACTTAGAAAAGTCCAACCTGTAGGTACGGATACCCCCTTCTCTTTAGCGACCTTTGTTAGAAATCGATAATACACATTATGTAAAGACTCTTCAACCTCAGTGTATCCGTCATGAACCGAAATTTCATCATTCAAGGTCTTTGGCAACCATAAAGGTACTTCTCCTTTTTGTTTAACCTCAGAAACTTTGACTTGACGAGTTTGAGCTTTACCTTTTAAAACCCCCCTATTTCTCAAGTCATTAAAGGAATATAAATTTTCTAAATAGTCCACTTCTTGCTTGTACTGTAAGTAAGAAACCACCAAGTTTAAACCTACTTGAAAAGGATGGTTAGTTTTTACAACCTTCTGAACATACTCCAAATAATTGAGATTTAACACCAAGGATACCGCACTGCGTTTATCTGTATAGTTAGTAAAACCTAAGTCTTTTAACTGAGCTACAACATATTGAGACAATTCAAACTTACGGACAATAGTTGGAGAGTAGGAAATACCGTAGTCATACAACATAACCTTTAAGACTTCTACTGCGCTTCGCATTTGTAAATAACGCTCATACAAGTCTTTAGGTGTGACCTTCGTTTTTATTACCAAACCCGTCATAGAGCCACCACCATTATTTCTTGTACAATGACACCATCTAGTGTAGGAGTTTCCATACGAGAGAAACCTTGCAATTTGCTATTTCTTAACCACTGCTCTCTCACTACTTGGTAAGTTTTAGCAGACAGAGGGTTTGCACATTTACAACCCTCTTTCTCATTATAAACAGTTACCGCAACCGAAGTGGATACCCCTTTTAGATATAAAACAGAAAAGACTTGTACAGGTCTGTAGCGTAGCAAAGTATTGCTATCTAAGTCCTCTAAATCCATTTTCTGAATTAAACTGTGGCTCTTATGAGCCATAGTGTACACTGTAGAGTCAACAATAAACTCTACCCCTGAATTAAATGGTTTGCTACGAACTAACATACAAATTTTAAACTCCTGTCCAAATTGCATTTTTCTCAATTTTATCACATTTAGAGGGAAAATGCAAGACTTAGACGAGAACGAATAAAGTTATTTTGATTGATTGGCAAGTTGCTCTTCAAACTTAGTAGTGAATGTATTAAACACATTCATTAAATCACTCAAAGACACACGTGGGTCGAGGATACCGAAGTAAAATCTCTCGATATTTGAGTAGTCAGTCTCCAATTTCTCTCCTGACATAGTGAGAGCTGAACCATTACCAAAGTGATAAGGTTTACTGTACTTGCTAAACACTACCCCACCAACGAACTTAGCAGTATCCTCTTTTCGAGGGTTTTGTTTGTCTGCAAACCAAGACAACTTGTTATAAGCTAACTGAAAATCTAACTCACTGTTCGTATTGGCTAAAGCAGATTGAACCACTTCCCCATAAGCTTCTAAGGTTACTTGTAAGTTAGCAACTCCTGTAAAGAAAGCAGACTCCATAAATTTCAAAATGAGGTCTTTTTCTTGAAGTAAAAGACCATGTTCACTTACCATAGAGCCTTTAATTGATGACCAAGCACCTTTATCCTTATCTTGCTCACTAATGTAAGGCACTAAATCTCCTAAAAGAGAGTACATGTTGTACAAGGATACCGCTCCGAATGTGTTCTCCATAAAACGGTAACGTAAGTTGTGCGCCCTTTGTTGTTCCAATTCTTTTAAGAATTGCAAACGAAGAGAAACTGGTAAAGGCATGTTCAAACTGTTAAACTCTCTTACAAACTTCAACAAATATTCAATCTTAGAAGTTGGTTTTGCGAAGCCACCATCAACCAAACTCTGCCAAAAGCTAGGTAAGGCAAAGCCGAAATTCTTTTGATAAGCTAATTGCTGGCTATAAGAGTAAGCATAAGTCAACATTTCATTGAAGTAGCGAGTACGGAAACGTACAAGTTGATTCTGTACTTGACCCTCAATGTTGAAAAAGTCCTGTACACAATCTACTCCGAACTTCAACACCTCTCCTGTGGCCTCTTCTTCAGCAACGAATTCCCATTTAATGTCGTGACCTAAAGTACACTTAGCGCCTGTTTCAAAGTAATTCAACTCTTTGAAGAACCAAGTACCCCCACCCATGAGAGTTGCTAGTTTTGCTGCTTTTTCTCTAAAGTAATCGGTGTCAGTATTTAACTCCAATTCAATTCTTTGAAGTCCTTCTTCATAAAAACTTTCTTGCAAGAACCAACGAGACAAGAGTTTTCTCTGTTCTTCACTGAAAGTATCTGAAAAATAACGAACGTAAGAGGATACCACAGGGTATTGGGAACCTTGGAAGTTCTTTAAGACTGTACTTGTAGTTCGAGCTAAGACTGGAACCTTAATCGAACTGTTTTCACCCTCTTCAAAGTAAAGACCGCTCTCTTTAATATGGTTCAAAACTTGTTCCGACAAGACTCTACTTTTATCAATAAAGGCAGTTGGTACACTAAAAGACTTTAGTTTCTTACCACTTTGCATATAAAATCCGTAACGGTCTTTCTCTTTAAAGTGGATACACACTACCTGTTTAGGACTTTCAACTCCTACATCAGCTAAACTCTCAAACTCAGTCAAAAGTTTAGCTCCACCATCTGTCAAACGACTTTCAATCTCTCTAATAGGTTTTCGACTAACCATACGATACACCCCATTTCTCAAACGTTCCATCTCCTTTAGATAAGGAACGTAAAATAACCTTCCATTGGTCAAATTGAACTTTCTCTTCTAAAACTAAAGCCAAGCGAGAAAAGTCGAGGGGATACCCCAACTGGTAAGCTTGTTTTAGAACGGTGTATAAAGCTCTGAAGAACTTGTCCTCTAAAACCTCTGGAGAATTGGTTTGAATGTAACGTGTAAAACGTTCATAATCTACTACGAAATGTAAAGGACTGTTTTCAAACAATTCAACTACACCTTCATCTGAAACCGTAGACAAATCCAAACTAGAAGACAAGCGTTTCAGACGAAAACGCAAGATGTCTTCCTCCAAATATACTAAACCATAACCAACTAAATCATCTGACTGTGAAGTTCCTTTTGGAAACTCAATCAGACCTACTAAATCTTTACTCATACTTCTTACCCTTCTTCTGCTAACGAAACCTCAAATGCTACTGGGTCTAAATCCATTGTCGGCTCAAGCTCTTTATAAGCCAAGTTGACGGTTGTTAAAATACCACCAATCTCTTTTTGGACAGTGAACTCATCGCTAGGAAATGCTAGACCTAACTCAACCAAACGGTTATACATAGAGACAATTTGCTCTTTGCACTCTTCAACCGTGTTTCCTATAAAGTAAATGTTCTTTGTCTCTGTGTTTCTCATTCGAGAACGGTCTTGGACAACCAAATACACAGTAATCCCATTAGTTAGAACCACAGAACGACCACCAAGGTGGTCGGATACCCTTTTCAAAGAGACAGTAACTACCTCAGTCTCTACTCGATATAGAAACTCTTCTGCAATCCAAAAATACTGCAGAACTGCACCTTCCATAATCTCGTCTTGACCTACATATTCAATCTGAGGGTCTGGGCTTTTATACCCATTCGGAATAGGAATGGTACTTGCGCAAGCAACCAAGCGATACCCTTTTGGTGCTTTTACAGATTGTAAATTCAACTTAGAGTAAGCCAAATGCCCTTTCTCACTAAACTCTTTCTTAGTTGAAATAAAGACAAACTCACATTCTTCTAACTCTTTAAATAAATTCTCAGAGCTAAGTCCTTTAATTTTTACAAAGGAAAGCAATTCAGAACCTATCGGACTTTGAGTTAACTCCAAGTGGTGCAGTCCAAAGACCGTTGGACTCATAGACTTAATATAAGCCATTGTTTGTTTGAACTCTCTCTCAAATACCTTATCCATAAAAGGTGACTGAGAGAAGTTTTGAGGGATTGGGGATACCCCTACACCCTCAAAAGTCTCTTCATAAGGAGTTGAGTGAAGCTCTAATTCTTCTTCCTCAAACATACTACTACAAACCTCTCAACTTAACTTTTGGGTTCTAAAGACATCACCACCACCAAAGCGTTGTTGTCTCTTGTCATCTCAGCTCCGACAAAATGCTGCTTGTTGGGGATACCGAAAAGTTCCACTGCCAAAGGAAGTCTACGACCACCTAATTCAACAACCAAGTTGTAATCGCTCAGCCCTAAAATATTCACAGACAAGTTCGCAAGTGCTTGAAAATCTACTGCAAAAGCTGGAATCTTCTCACCGCTCAATTTAGTGGCTTGTGGGAGAGAGTTTGTACAGTAAATACCTACCTCAACTTTTGTTCCCAAAGGTTGTTTAGCCAATTTCTCTAAGAACTTACGAAAAGACTCAGCCGTTTTCTTTCTTTGAGCAATCGCTTTTTCTCTCATAGATTTGTCTTCTGTCAAGAACTCATAAGCTTGAATAGCACGTGTAAAGTCAATCGAAGCAAGAGCCAACTTGTCATTTACAAAGTGATATTGGAAGTAATCTTCATTATCCAAAACACTCTTAATCGTCTCATCTGTTCCTTGAACCAACACATCAGACTCCAAGAAATTACGAGGAATTGGAGACCACGTGATACCGAGTTCAAGGTTGTTTTGACCGTGCATAGTTGGTAAAGCAAGTGCCATTTGACCTGTTGCTGATAGTTTGTTGTTAGCCATAGTTTAACCTCACTTAAACTTAATTTAATTTTCATAACTTATCAAAGTGCATACCTCGAAAATGGGAGCATACCCTCAAAAGTAGGTGGCAAAATAAAAAGTACCCACAAGTGCTTGTGGATACCGAAACAAAGGGTTATTGAGTTAGGTAAGCCCCCAAGTCACTCAAATCATCAAATTGTGCTTGGAACTGACCGTTTACAACCTTACGGAAGATTGGAACTCCTATCGTATTGCTTGTTAATCGCTCAAAGCTACCCTCAGAGAAACCTTTAAAGTCTTCTACAGAGTCAAACCCAATGTAGTAAATCGACTTAGGACTAATGTTCTTGTTTTTAACATTGACATCTAGTCTTTTAGCAAACTTTTGACAGTCTGGGCAAGTTGAAACCCCTACAAAAACATAAAATGTTTCTCCCTTGTCTGCTTTTGAAATGACTTTTTCTACTGTAGAGGGTGTAAATTGTTCAGTTGTTGACTTGTACTCTCTTACTGCGTTCTCTTGTAGCACCGTTTTAGCTCCCCAAAAGGAAATACCTAAAATGGCGATACCGAAGAAGAATTGTAACCAAGGTTTTACATCATAAAATTTTGCATTAAATTTCTTAGCCAAATTAACCTACTTTCTAAATGGCTCTTATTTGCTCTCTGACGAATTTTAATTGTCGAAGAGATAAAGTATCAAATTTAGAATTAAAATCGAATAGGAGCGAAACTGAGACCTCAAAATGGAAAAGTGAGAGGAATGTAACCTCTCACTTAAATTTGAAAGACCAATTTAGTTCTCTTTGCGAGATTTGAAGCCTACAAAACCAACAAGCAAACCAAAGATACCGAGAGTAGCTAGGACGCTAGAAGTCTCACCTGTGTTTGGAAGTTGACGTTGTTCAACAGTTGAGGTTTGTACAAGAGTTTCACCTTGTTCTGTAGCTGGTGTAGCAGAATACACAGTAGGAGCAACATCTGATTGAGCAACGAAACCTGATGTTGAAGTTGCAGTTGTTGTAGTTGAAGCTGAGTTTGAACCATTTGCAACAGTTACGGTAGCTTGAGGAACTTTGTAATCAACCACATGCCCGTTGTTATCTACAACTGGTACTGGCTTGTAACCAGCTTTTTCAAGTTCTTTACGTTTAGCATCTGCAAGCTCTACCAAGCGTTTTGTTTCTGCTTCTTCAAACTTCGCTTTGGCAGTTTCGTAAACATTCTTCGCTTCAAGTGCTTTAGCACTTTTAACTTCAAAGTCTGCTTTGGCTTCACGTTGTGCTTTTTGTGCAACTTGGAGAGCTTTCTCTGCTTGTTCAAGTTCAACTTTTAGATCCGCCAAACGAGTTTTCGCATTTTTAAGGTCTGCAAGTTCTTTTTCTGCTTGTTTAACTTTAGCTTGAGCATCTTTGAGTGCTTGTTCAGCTTCAGATACCGCTTTAGCTTTAGCTTCTGCTGAAACTTTCATTGAGTCCAATTTAGCTTGCTCAATTTCCAAAGCCTTATTTGCTTGCCCAAGACTGAATTTAGCGATAACTTCACGCCCACGAGCGCTTCTAGCTTCAATTTCAGTTTGAGCATGTGACACTAGCAAGTTGTTTACCAAGGCATTTGCATTAGCTAAATCAACAACTGCTTTGTCATGACGAGTTTTAGCACGCTCTAAGTAAGTTTGTGCTTTAGCAAGAGGACTACCTTCTTTTTTCAATGCGTTCAACTTAACAGTTGCACTACGCAAAGTTGAGTTAGCTTTTTCCAAGCCTTTGTCTGCTGCTTCAATTTGCTCACGGACAGCGCCTACTGCTTTTGCAGTATCTTTCAAACGTTGAACTGCATCAGCTACACGACGTTCAAAAACTTCTTTCTTCAAAGGATTCTCAATAGGAGTTGTATCCCAAGTTGAGCCATTTGTAAGTGAGCTACGGACAGAAGTTAGAAAGTGCGTAGTGTAGAAATCGTCCGTTTTGCTCTGAGCAACCCCACCAAAGTAAGCAGTCTCATTTGGATAGTCAAATTGCAAAATCCCTTGAGTATGCGCATAGTCATTCTTAGTTGAAATCAACTGTACAAAATGATTGTACAAGGTTTCTTTCATCTCGCCCAAAGTCTTACGGTAAACACCATCTTCATCATCAAAATCATGTGAAGCAAAGGTAGTCACAGAGTTTTCATAGTATTGTCCACCACGTGCTTCAACATCTGCATCAGTTGTAGGCATGTTATACTCTTTGGCAACCTTGTTGATACCCTTGGCATAGTGTCCTGAACCACCTTTTTTACGGTATTCTTGTCGCATACTATTTGAATAGTTTACTTTCACATACTCGTCTGCAATCTTTTGAGCAAATTCCAATGAGGTTTTAGATAGAACTGCATCTGACAACCCAATTTGACGACGAGCTTGATTTAGCAAGTCAGCTACAAAGTAATTCAATTCGTCACGAATTTCTTTAGGTAGATTGTTGATGTCATAGCGAGTAGTGTCTTCCAACTCGTTTTTCGTTTGAACATACTTGTTGTTAGCATTTGCAACTTGTGTACGAACAACTCGATTATACAACTCAGTTGTACGTTTGTTACGTTCCTCAGTAGACAAAGCACTGTTGTCAGCAAGGTTGTAAGCAATCGTATCTTTTACTGCTTGTACAAAGCTAGGGTCAAGAGTAATTTCTGGAAGATGTGTAGCACGGATTTTACTGTTGTAATCCCCTGCTTTATCATACTCATCATTCGCCTTCGCATAAGCAATCTGAGCATCAGCTTTCGTTTTATTCAAGTCTTCAATTTCTTTAGTTGAAGTAGCAATCTTAGATTCAGCATCTTTTACAGAATTTTGGTACTCTTGTTCTTTAGGTTTAGCTTCTTCAACACGTTTTTCGTTTGACTCTACTGAACTTTTAGCATCTTGTTCTTCAAAACGAGCATCAGTTTGAGCTTTACGGGCTTCTGGGAGCTTAGTATCGTTCAAGATAGCTTCTTTTTCAGCAGCTTCTTTTTCTGCCTTTTCCAAAGCACCTTTCGCTTCATCTACTTCAGCTTGTTTAGTAGCAACTGCTTTTTCTTGCGCAGCTACTTCGTCAGCAGAAACAATAGTTGCATTTTTAGCAGTTGATACCGCTTGCTCTGCTTGAGTAACTTCACCTTTTGCAGTTTCTACACCTTGTTCTGCTTGTTTAACTTGCTCTGTAGTAGGCAGTTCCTTTTCAGCTTTTTCTACTTTTTCTTGTTTTTCTTTTACAGTAGACGCAGAGCCTTTAACAACATCATCTTTTTGCGCTACAGTTTCTTTTGCTTTATCTGCATCTGCTTGTGTTTGTTTAGCAGTAGCGCCAAGTTCAGCGACTTCTTCCTTAGTAGGAGCTTTCACTTCTACTGGTTTTGGCGCTTCTTTCTCTACCAAAGCTGGTTCGTTTTTGGCATCTGCTGTAGGAACTTTCGGTTGATTTTGTTCTGTACGCAAACCACTGGCATTGTCAACAGTAGGATCAAAGATTGTGTCGGCATGTGCAACAGTAGTTGAAATACTTGCAGCAGCTAAAGCAGCAGTAGCGATAATAGATTTTTTCATAGGTAAATACCTCTTTCTTTTATTTTGATAAGTATATTATACCAAAATAATTACAATAAGTCAAGTGTTTTATTTCATTAAATTTCACACCGAAACTTAAACTTCTTATTTTGATAAGTATATTATACCAAAACTAAATTAAAAAGTCAAGTAAAAACTATGAAATTATAAAGAATAGATAAAACCCTTAATTATAATAACAGAATAGTTAAGTTTTTGCAAGTATAAATAAAAAAAAAGAAAGGGAGTTTTCCCTTTCTCTTCGTTTATTTATCTTCTTTGCGCTTTCTTCCAAGGAAAGACAAACCAAGCAAAGCAAGTAAACCATATCCACCTACTGAAAGTGCAGCCGTGTCTCCACCACCTGTATTTGGAAGTTGTGGAGTTTTTGGTGTTGGTTTAGTTGGTGTTGGTGGAACATCAGTGTGTGTCTTAACAGTATTTGAGGAAACTTCGATACCGTTAACAATGTGTGACACCTTGTTCTCAACCTCACCGGCTTGAATACGAGTCATTTCAACAAAGACATCAGCTTGGAACTCAGACTCTTTAGTGATAGAACGCAAGAACTCTTCTTTCAGACCAACTTCAAGTTGACCTTTAGCTTTATCTTCTTTCAACCAAGCATAAGCAGTTAAGTCATCACCTGCTTTGAAGTGTCTACCATCAGCAGTTACAAAGTCACGTTTTGCAATAATTTTGTACTTACCATCAAAGCGGTCATGAGTTTCTTGGTAATCATCTACGAACTTGTATTCGAACAAATCATCAGCACGGTTACTTGGAATTAGTGAACCAGCAAATGAGTAGTAGAATGTTTGACCAAGGACAATATTCTTACCATCTTTAGACTCTTTGTCTCCAATAGAAATCACAACATCTTTCTTAGTTTCAAACTTAGGAATGTTGTTTACTACTGTTGTAGTTACTTCAGCAACTCCGAAGTCAATTTGATACGCAGTATTTTCATACTTACCACCCGTTTTACCAAACTGTTCTTTGACTTTCATTGGGTTGATAATGGTAATTGTATCACCTGTTTGAACATACTTAGCGTAGAACTCTTCAGGTTTCTCAGCTTCCCAAACTTGGAAGGCACCTTTAGGTTTAAATCCACGCTCAGTTAAAGCATTACGAACCACTTCTGGTGCTTTTTCAATACTTTCATAAATAGTGTATTTCAAACCTTTCACTTCTTGACCTTTAGAGTCAGAAAGTTTAATACCGTCAGAAAGTACATCTAACACATCTTCTGGATAATCATCAGCAATGAAGAAACCTTGTGCAATACGAGATTTATCAGCTTGGATACCCTTGTATTGTGAGTAGTCAGCAGTTACATGATAGTAGTTAGTTGAACCCGCAAATACTTGCTTACCATCAATGTTTACCCCAACTTTGTTGAAGTTCGCTTTCTTAGGACTTGGTTTCACTACTTTGTTCACTACTGTTTCTGTTACCATTGCAAGACCGAAATCAAGTTGGTAAGCAGTGTTTTTGTACTCAGCTACTTTCCCTAACATTTCTTTACGAACTGTCATAGGATTAGTAATTGTAAGAACCTCACCTGTCTTCACATACTTGTCGTAGAACTCAGTTGGGTTTTCAGCAGTTAAGACTTGAATAGCACCTTTAGGTGTGTAACCTGCGGATTTAAGTGACTCTTGAACTCCTTTAGGAGCTTCAGCTAGTGTCTTGTAAATAGTTGATTTCAAACCAGTTACAAGATTACCTTTAGAGTCTTTTACAACGATTTCTTTCTCATTAACTGAAACTGCTTCTTCTGGGAAGTCATCGACAATGTGGAAACCGTTCGTAATTCTGTTAGCATCAGCTTCGATACCCTTATAAGCACTATAATCAGCAGTTAATGTATAGTAGTTAACTGTTCCAGCTACTACTGGTTTACCATTAATACTTACACCTGCTTTATTTAAGTTCTTCTTGTGTGGGTTTGTTTTAGGTACACTATTTGAAACGGTCTCAGTTTCGGCAACCAAACCGAAATCAAGTTGATAAGCCGTATTTTGGTACTTAGCTCCAGTCTGGTTTAACTTAGCAGAAACTGTCATAGGGTTTTTAACAGTCAACGTTTCCCCTGTTTTCACATATTTATTGTAATAAGCAACTGGATTAACCGCTTCAAAGACTTGAATAGCACCTTTAGGTTGAATGTTTCTCTTAGCAAAAGCTTTCTGAACCTTTTCAGGGGCATCTGCTAGAGACTTGTAGATTGTTTGTTTCAAACCTTCTACTTCATTACCTTTAGAATCAAGAACTTTCACATCTTTTTCATTGATAGATACCACATCTTCTGGGTAATCATCTGCAATAAAGAAACCATTTTGAATTTTGTCTTCATCTGCTTCAATACCTTTGTATTGATCATAACGAACAGTCAACTCATAATAGTTAGTAGACCCTGCAAGAACTTGTTTACCATTAATGTTAACATGAGCCGTATTAAAGTTTGCCTTATTGGGTTTAGGAGCTGGTACACTGTTTACAACTGTCTCGGTCACTTTAGCAGAACCAAAGTCAAGTTGGTAAGCAGTATTTTCATACTTCGCACCTGTTTGGTTCAAGTGAGATTTAACTGTCATTGGTACAGTAAGTGTAAGCACTTCACCGGCACGAACATACTTGTTATAAAACTCAGTACGATTTTCAAATTCAATAACTTGAATAGCACCCTTTGGTTGATACCCTTGAAGTTTGAGAGCATCTTGTACCTCTTTAGGCGCTTCAGCTAATGATTTGTAAACTTTAGAGTTGTAACCTTTGACTTCTTGACCTTTAGAGTCAACTATTTTAATACCGTTAGTGTCAATATCTACTGCATCTTCTGGGTAATCATCAACGAAGTAGAAACCTTTCGCTACACGGTCTTTTTCAGCTTCAATTCCTTTGTAATCAGAGTAGTCAGCAGTGAGTGTGTAGTAGTTCGTAGAACCTGCCAGAACTTGTTTGCCATTGATATCAACACCTTTGGCATTCAAGTTTTTCTTATGCGGGTCTGTTTTTGGTACACGATTTTCTACAATATCAGCTTGGTATCCATTACCGAAATCTACTTGGTAAGCAGTATTTTGATACGATGCACCTTTACGGTCAAGCGACTGTTTCACACGCATTGGGTCAACAATCGTTACAGAATTACCTTTAGACACGTATTTATCAAAGAACTCTTGTGGATTATCAACCATAAAGACTTGGAAAGCACCTTTAGGTTTGATACCACTAGTTTCAAGAATGGCTTTGATTTTAGGGTCTTTTACTTCTTCAATAGAGTTAAAGTGGTACTCAGTGATACCCTTAACTTCTGCACCGTTAGAATCGAATGCGCGAATTTCTCCACGCTCAATATCAAGCGCTTCTTCTGGGTAATCTTCTACAACACCAAAACCTTTTTGAATAGCATCAGAACCACTCTTAATATCTTTGTACTTACTGTAGTCCATTGTTACATGATAGTAGTTAGTTGATCCTGCAAGAACTGGTTTACCATCAATTTTCACACCGTCTTTATTGTAGTTTACTTTCACTGGTTTTGTTCCACCAGGCGTTGTAACTTCTACAATATTAGAATAAGCTTCGTATTTGTTATTCAAGTTCAAATGGAAGTTATTCTTATAAACAGCGTTATCATTTGTAACCTCTCCGTAAACCTTCAAAACGGGTACGTTGTAAGCAGTTGACAGATTTGCATTTATCTTATCGATACCCCTCTTTTTCAGTACCCCTGTTAAACGGTGTGCTGATTCATCATAAGTAATAGTATAGTCACTATTTTGAGCTTGAGTTTTAGCAAGGTTTAACTGATACCCTTGTGGTAAATTATCATGAATTTCGTAAACCTCAGTAACTTCGCGGTTTCTTGGAAGTGGTTTAGTTTCTAACTCCCAAACAACCTCAGACATCTTAGGTACATTGGATTTGTTGATGTTTGCTCCAAGATTGTTCTTAACATACTTCTCAACTTCTGGTGTTGTTTTCAACAAAGCATAGCGAACATGAATAGTTCTAGGTGCAATCGAAGTTGGTACTGGTTTCTCCACTGGTTTCGGAGGAGCTGGAGGGAGAGGAACATGAGGTACATCTGGTGTCTCTGTAGGTAGAGGTTTCAATGGATTCTCTACTGGAGGTACAATAGGAGTTTTATCCTTCTCGTTGTACTTAGGTTCATTTGGTTTCTTCTCAGTAAACTCACTTGGTTTAGGTGGCTCTTTAGGGAGAGGAACGTGACCCACCTCAGTTGGTCTTTCAACTGGAGGTTTCTCCGGTGTAGGCACTGGTTTATTTAAAGTGTCTTTCTCTTTCTGTTTAAGCTCTGGAACTTCTGGTGGATTTGGAACCTCTGGTGGAACCAATTTCTTAACAACCGATTTTCCACCCCAAAGTTGGAAAGCGTACCCTGCTGCATAAAGTTCAAAATCTGTTTGAATCTTACGACCGTAGAACTTATCCTCATAGTCCGTAACTCGACGGTATTCTCTCGCTTGAGCTTCTGTGTAGGTCTGGTTACCACGAAGACCTTCAGCCAAATAGGTTAACTTATGAACAGCACCTTTACCTACAGTTAAAATTGTACCTTTAGGTGTATCAAAGAAGTCGTTCACGTCTGTATAATAAGGATCACCAGCTTTCCAACGTTTCAAACCAGTATCATCATCTGAAGTGTGAGTACCATCTGAGTGGATACCCATCCAGACCTGTTTCCCTTTATAAGTAGTACGAGCCACTTCTGAACCTGGAGGGTTAATTACTGCACCTGTATCTTCATCATTATTGTAAGTATGACGAACAGCTTGAGTATAGTCCAAGTCTGCATAAATTGTAGTAGTACCTAAATTTAAAGGTCTACCCGTTGCTTCATCATAATAATGAATATCCCACTCATTATTCAAGTAGTTATATGGGTTAAAACCAATAGGAGAAATCGGGCCTTGACTACCATCTTTATACCACCAAACCCATAAACGAGTGTAAGTATCTTTATTACCTGGAATATCAAAACTCTTAGAAGGAGTTGTTCTTGACACTAATCGAGCAGAAATCGTTTTACCTGTCGTTGTACGACCTACATTATGCAAAGTGAAGGTCGAACCTTGTTTGATACCGGTGATGATTTTTCCACCTAAACGCTCAGTGTTACCATACAAACCTTTTGCAACGTTAGGGTCTTCTTGAAGGTCTTTATCTAAAGTTAAAGTCGTCTTAGAATTAGCACCTAAAGCACCTTCAACTACTTCTAAACCTTTCTCTGGTGTGAAAACTGCAGTAACATCAGAGTAGTAATCCATAGAACCACGTTTAGACTCATTCAAAGTACCATAAAGAGTTACCCCATTACCTTGAGCTAAAATAGGTTTTTTCTTAACCGCATCAACTTCACGGTTATAAGTTTTTAACTCTTCTTCATAAGCAGCTTTAGCTAACTTATAACGAGTCATAGCTGCATCATACTTATCTTGCTCTGCTTTGTTTTCTTTATCAATCTGAGCGTTTCGTTTATTCAACTCAGCTAATGCAGACTCATAAGCAGCTTGCGCAGTTGAGTTTGCTTTACGAATAGCTTCATTCTCTTTATTTCGAGCTTCCACTGCTTTCGTATAAGCATCTTTGTTCGCCTTGTTGGTTTTATCAATCTCAGCGTTCCGAGTATTCGCAACCTCTAAATCTTTACGATATTGCTCCATCTTTTGACGATAAGTAGTCATATCTGCGTCAGATTGAGTTTTACGCTCAGTCCATTTACCTAATTCAGACTCATACGCTGACTTAGCGGTTGCATTGTCTTTATCGATTTGAGCATTTTTCGCAACTTGATCTGCTACTGCTTTTTCATAGCGAGATTTAGCAGCTTGATTATCTTTCTTGATTTGCTCATTTTCAGACTTAATAGCTTCTACCTTAGCTAAATGTTGCTCATGTTTTACTTGATTGTTTTTATCAATTTGAGCATTTTTATCATTAGCCGTTTTTAAATCTGTTTGATATTTCGCTTGAGCATCTTCATAGTCTTTTTTAGCTTTTGCGTTTTCTTCTTTGACAGTCTTAATCTCTTGGTTACGAGTTGCAACCTCTTCTTTAAAACGGTCAGCTTCTTTCTTCACAACCTCTGCTTGGTTGTCATAATTTTGCTCAATCTCTTTTTGGCGTTTCTCCAAATCAGAAGAACTTGTTGCAGTACCACCATCTGCTGGCGCATCAACAACAACATTCAAACCTGCAGCTTTCGCTTCGGATACCGCATTATCTACTTTGTCACGGTTGACGGTTACATCAAGCGTACCTTCTTTAGCTTTAGCGCTTTCTTGGCTTTCTAAAGCACTAGAAGTTGGAGCGCTTTGTACTTGTTTGGCATTTGTAGCATTACTTGTTACTTCATCCGCGCTTACAGTACCACTACTCAAAGCAGTACCTAAAGCTGCAAGACCAAGAATAACACCACAAGCACCATAACGTTTCACTTTACGGATACTTCCGTATGTTTTTGTTTCTGCACTTCTGCTCATGTAAAATTCAAATCCTTTCTTTTACATAAAATAAATTTTGGTAAGTAAACCTTACCAACTAATCATCTAAACAACCTCATTCAAACATAAATCGGAAACGAGCTTGTTTCTACTTTGACGATTATAGCACAATAGAAAAAAGTAGTCAAGGGATACACTTAACTTAACTTAAAAAGTTCATATTTTGCCATTTACTTAATATGCTAAATCTAATAAAATTTAGGTTAAAAGTAATAACCACAAGTAAGAAAACAGTTACAAACCAACTGAAATTAAATATTCTAAGGGAGTTATAGTTTCTTGATAATCAAGGTTTAATAGTCACCTTCATATCGTTTTGGTTGGCTTCCTTTAAAGAAAGACTCATGACATAGAACTTTCTCTTAATACCATACAAAACCCCCCTATTTTAGTATGGAATAGTCTACCTCAAAACAATCAAAAAGTCAAGAGTAGATACCCTTGACTTCTTGTTTTATAAGATATGGAAGTGTTGCAATAAGTAAGTAATGAGTACAAAAACTACTAAAACTGAAAAGATAAACCGAAGGTTTTTCTTAATAACTTTTAAAATCAAACCAAGAATGAAACCGATAATTAGTAATGTAATAAAACTCATAACTTAAAACCTATTACAAACCTGTATTTGTTAAATACTCCAAAATATCAACTCCATTACAATCTTTAGCATATTCAACTCTCAATCTATGTTTAAAGACTATGTATTGAGTTGAAGATTTTAGATATTCCAACCCGAATGGAAAAGACTCTTTAACTAAATCTACAAATCGAACAACATCAAAGGAGAACTTAAAAGGAGATAATACACTCCGATTACTAGATAATCGAGAACTAAACGGTTGCATTTTCACCTTTCTTAAGTCTGTCATATCTTTTAAAGACCCCAACTGACCTTCCCCTACGCATAAAGATAAACCATTATCAAATAAAAACATAGGTTTATATCGTTCTTCTTTATAATCGTACATCAAGCCAAAATTGTTAAAATGTCGATCTATATTTAAAACCAAAGTATCTAATTCAACCATGTAAGTTAAATATTTTAGAGACTCATCCTCAGAAACCCCAAAATAACCGAACACCATAAGAACAAACTCTAAGCGTTTTTCCGCAGAATGTCTCATCCAAAACTGCTTGTACCAATAATTTATAACACCTTCTTTGTATGTTCTAAGATTTGACTTGTAACCTGTTTCCGTTAAGTATATAGCAACCAGACGCTCAAATGGTAACATTGTAAATCGTGGTTTATAATTTGGAGACTTGGTTATATAAGGTTGTGTCAGTCTATACGTTAAGAAAGGAATATCACAATTAGAAGATTCCAAGAATAAAGAACAAATATACTCAGATAAAGACTCTCCCGGAAAATTATCTTGTTTGTAAAAATACTCGGAGTCTGCCCACTTTGGTTGATTCCCTTTTGGACTTTGACTAATTAAACTAACCATAGATTATCTCCAAACAAATCTGCTGCAGTAGTTGAATCACCTTCGAACTTCAACCAACACTCATCATCTAAGTCAGCACCCTTATGATACCGCAATTCATCTAGTGGGGTAAGTTTGTTCCCATCAAAATAGCGCTTATTACGATAAGGTCTTCCTGACGCAATACGTCTTTCAAACAAAAAACTCTCTAAATCTTTCAACTCTAATTGAAGTGGATAATTTGCATGAGGTAAAGGTGCAATGTAACCTGTCTTTTTAGAAGAGATTAAATGTCCTTTTTTAAATTGGAGTTCCAACATTGGGTGATCTTGAAACATATAAGTAGCACTAACCATAATTAAACCTCCTAAACTAGTATCTATTAATAAATCTATTATAACACAAGAAACTAAGAAAGTCAATATTTAAAATAAATAGTATAGAAGTACGATATACCTCTACACTATTATAAATCTAAATCTTTAATTAGTGAAAAGCTCCAACTAAAGAATCCCACAACGATTTAACCCAATCAACTGCTTTCTCAAAAAACCCATGTTCTTCCGCAGACTTCAAGAACTTCCCTACACTTTCAGAAATATTGTCCTTCAAATCTCCTAACTGATTTAAAACCTCTTTCGAGTCAATCGCAGAAGTTTGTTGATACCCTTTAGCGAATTGCACTAGTTGAGAGACTTGCTCATCTGAGATAATTCCATCAAGTTTATTATCTTTCAAAGCTTTCTTTACAATCTGCTCAACTTTCTTATCGTCAGCCACTTGACCTTTGTTTTGCTTTTCTTTTGCTAACTCAGTTTTAATCTGAATTAGAGCGTTATCTAACAGTTTACTGTCAAAACCTTTTGCGTCTTTGTTTGCTTCAGCAATCTGAGCAGTTGTTGAAACTTCTTGATTGGCAATCTCAGTTCGTTTTGCATCTATTTCTTGACCATTTGCTTCCAAAGCTTTAGAAACACCAACCAAAGCGGACTCACCCGTTACTTTTACTGGCGCAGAGACTTCAATCGCTAAGTCTGTTGCTCCTGCCGTAATAGCTGCATTACGATATTGAACCTCAGTTACACGTGTAATATTATCTGGAGTCACAATTTTAACAGTGATACCCTTGCCTTTATCTTGCTTGGCAACCAAAGTTGAAGAAATCAAAGAGACTCCACTTGTATCACTCTCATTCATATACTTACCGTAGTCTTTCTCAGAAACCACTTGGCGCTTCACATTAGCTACATCATGAATGTTAAAGGATTTATTGACTTCTTCAACTTGAGCGTCTGTTAAACTACCACCATAAACCAACGTGGGTTTACCCCATTTTTCATCAATCGCATCTGTTTGAATACTAGCGTGAGCTACTTGTGTTCCAAGCCCGAGAGCTAGGATAGATAAAGTGGATACCGAGAGATATTTGATTTTGTTTTTCATAAGGTATTATTTACTTTCTAAAGTTTAATTTCCTCAGTTTTGTGAGGTATTTAATTCATTATAGCACCGACTTGAGGAAAATGCAAGAAGAAAACCAAAGTTAACTACTTTGGTTTTTATTTTAAAACTTTCGTAATAGCTCTTAGACTTGCGTTGTATTCAATTCGTGAAAATCCCATTTGTTTAGCTAATGGGTAATAACTCTTCTGAATCAAATCTAACAAAGCGTCTTCAGAGTCATAATTCCGACCGAACCAACTTAAATCGTTGTAAAGTTCACCCAACCAATGTATATCTGTAATAGGGTCTAAATCTTCCAAAAGCCAACTACCAACACTGTCATCCTCTGCAAACTGTAACTCAAAAGTTTTATCTTTCATGCGAGAATTAACATTCACAGTTAATTTAACTTTATTCTGATAGTTTTTACTGTTTGTTCTAAATTCAGTCTTTGCCGTGGTTCGGAAGATTTTTAATTGATACCCCAACGCACCTGACGGTTTATAATAAGTCAGAATGTAACCAGATTCGTCATAAGAAAACACAAAGCAGTTCTTCTTAATTGAAGTATCTGGAAAAGCTCGCATTAAAACTAAGTAGTTCGATTTAGCTATTACAACTAAACGTTGTAAGAAGTCTGCGAACTTTACTATGTCTTTTGTTCTTTCGTCTAAATCTTTGTAGTTCATACGTAAAACCTCACATCAGTTAATTCTGAAAGTAACCTAACTTCTCGTATAGATGTGTTTGGAAGTCTAGGTCTTTGTTAATTTCATTAGTTGAAATTTTCATGTCTTTAGCTAGTTTTAGGGCTTGGTCTACCATATCTTCGAAAAGAATGTTACCTATACTTTCATAAGCTAAAAGGTGTAAGTTATTGTCGCTGTCATAGACAACATCTCCATAGTCATCAAATTCAACATCTGCGATTTTATAGATAAAAGACTCATTTGCAGGTAAACCACGTTTATTAGCTTTGTAGTCTGCAAATATTTCTCTATCTTGAATTTTAAGGCAAATAAATTTAGAAATGTTAGAACCTTTAGTATAAAGTCGAAGGTATAATGTGTCTTCATCAGCACGTTCTACACTCCAATGTGTCCAACCTCTATCGTAAGCAGTAATAGAACTATGTAAAGGAATATCTCGTTCATTTAGGCGACTCAACCTAACTAGCAACTTCGTAAAGTAAGCAAATTTAATTACTTTCTTGTCTGTTTCATTCAAATCTTGATATTTTACCATGTTTTTACCTCTTTTAAACCCATATTTAATTATTACAAGCACTTCCCAAACTTCTTACTACCTTTTCATTATAAAGACCTAAATAATATGCAATCGTCTCAGATTCACGTGTTATTGTGTCCTTATCAATACCCAAAGCGCGAGCCAATTTTACAAACAAACTATCAAAACCAACTCCGACACCGAATGAAGACTCTAATTCCTTAGAGATAACTGTTTCAAAGGCTCTCAAATAAGTAAGGAGTTTGCTCTCATCCCAATCACCGTAGGAACCCAACTTAGTTAAAGGAAGTAAAAAGTTGGTTTCATCACTGGATACCCCTCGTTTATAAGTCCAGAAACTGACATCTAAAAAGTCTTCTGTATCTAAAGATAGACTTACTTTTAACTTTGGAAACCCATTGGAGCGAAATAGAATTAAATCATAAAATTCATCATTGGGTTCCCCTGCAAAACCACCATTGGTGAACGTTGAGACATATTGAAAATCTCTTAGCTCAGACAAGCGGTTTGGTTCTTTTAAACATAAACTTAGCAAGTCCATGAAAGCAGCGAAAGACAGGAATACTTTATCTTCATTTTTTAAATCTGTATAACTCATATAAAACCCTCTAATTAAACCCACAACTTGTTTGTGTTGTTATAAATCACTGTCAATCTGTTTAAATCTTGAGTTATCTTGTTCTGAGAATGGCCTAAAGATATAGCCAATGGAACTGTTAAGGATACTAACTCCAAGAATAAAGGAGTTTCTAAATTAGCATAAGCAATCAAAGTTAGTTCTTCATTCAAGTCAATCGAATAGAAATCATCAGTGTCATTTATATCTGCTAACTTAAATTCAATCCAATCATCTTCATATTGACTAGAGCTACCAAAGAAACCTAACACCCAACTTGTAGGAGTTTGTCTCAACTGAATATGTTGATAAATCTTACCTTGTCTCACTTTGACTATATCACGAAAGTCTGGATCACAATAATCGAACTCTACAAAGGCACGAGAATTTCCCATCTTTCTTAAGTTGTGTATAACTTGTAAAGGTGAATCATCAGCAGAACCATGCACTAAATCTACCAACAAACTACATAGATAATGAAATTTAATTTGGAGTTTGTTTGGTTCATCTAAATCTCTGAACTTCATTTGGAAACCTCATAATATTTAATGAATTTATTATATCACAAAAGGTTAGTTATAGCAAGTGGAAACTAAAAAGCACCCAACCGAAGTTGGATACCTCTACATTAAATCATAAGCCATCAAACATCGACACATGTAAGCGAGAATATCCGAAGTACGTGCCGAAGGTTCCCAATTAAAAACAACTTTAAATAAACGATACCGAGGTTTATTGTTATAATCTACTTTCAGAACACCCACATAAGCACCCTCTTCTCTATTTTTAAATGGTGCAACCTTCACAGAAGTTGGGTACACAAAATCAATTTCCCCTAAAGTTTTAAGTTCATGTAACTGTTTTAAGATATTATCAAACTCATGACATTTAAGCATAATTTACAAACCCTTACCCTATCTCAACCCAACAACTCCGTGAAAGTCGCAACGGATACCCCTTGTTGAGAGAAGTCATGTGTTGCTTCTTCTACAGAATCCACAAATTCAGCACCTACAAAGTCTGCGAAATCTTTCAAATTCAGAGCAGTTTGTGACTTACGCTCTACTGCTAAAGTCAATTTCTCACTTGCTTGTTCGTTTGGTACTCGACCACCTACTGATAAGTTTGTAAGAACTACTGCGCCTTCAACATTTGTTGCAAAGACCATTTCACGGTCAGTAGGAATACTTGCTTGGAACAGAATAGAACCATCTTCCACTACGGAAGTCGCTTTCTTATCCAAAGACTTAGAAATGTAAATCTTACAAGCATCAGAATCCAAAACACTAAATGGATTCATACTGAACGTCAACCCTTGAACACCTTCAATTAACAACCCCTCTGCTGCCAAACCTTGACGATTGAGACAAGTCATATCGCCTGTATAAGTAACACCATTAAGACCCTCAGAGTAAAAACCTACATGGCGACCATCTACACTGTGAGCATGTAAATCCAAGTCACCCTCTTGATTCCAATAGATACCGATTTGGTAGTCCTCTGGGACTTCAATACGAGTGTACATAGGGTACGAACCAATAAAAGACTTACCTGTCGTTGGAAGCGCAATCGAAATGTGTTCTTCTGGTTGATAAAACTTCAACTCTTTGTCTGCAAAGCGAGAGTTGAACTCTTCTCTAATACGTTCTAAGTACAAAGCAACCACATGGTTCGCTAAACCACTAATAGGAGTTTGTTTGATAGCTTTTACATAAGTTTTACCATTACGAATACGATAAACTTGATAATCCCCCTCAACCAAGACAACTAATTCACTCAAATAGTTGTAGTAGCGAATAAGTTGATAGTTTGTGATACCGCTCAATTCTTTAGGGAAGTCCTTCAAAAGAGTTTTAAAGGTATGGTCTTTGCGAGAGACTTCAGACAAGCGCTTCATAGCGTTTACTTCTCTTTGAAGACCTAATTTACGTAAGGTCAACCACAGCTGTTTGTTTGGTCTGAAATGATCTGCTAAAGGTTGGAGACCCTGTTTTGAAACAAAGTCTTTAACCAAAGACACAATCAAGTCTTTCTTGTCTTTTGATAAGTATTGAACTTCGTGGCGCAAATGGTTGAAAGTCATTTTGTTCTTGTAGTAGTCAGTTGTACCTAAAAGAGTACGAACCAACAAACGAACCAACAACTCTGGGTTTTTAGGAGCAACCTTATAGCGATACCCAAACTCAATTTGAAGCTCTTTGTTGGCTTGCTCAGTAATATCTACACCGTAATGTTCAACCAAGTCTGCTAAGATTGAAATATCACTTGTAGGCAAAGCCAAGGGTTGATTTAGAAACTTCTCTAAATCTTCTCGAACTTCCATATAAGACTTAATGTTAATGGTTGTTAAGTGTGTATTCAAAGCAGTTTGAAAAGCTTTTTCCTCAGAATTAGGAATGAAGTCTGTTCCGAAAAACTCTTTCAAACCACCGTAAGTCATAGCATAATGACAAAGGCGGTCAAATACTACCTCACCCCAACTTAAACCTTTACGAACCTCAAAACTCTCATAAAAAGTAGCGTTAGCGTTTCTCAAATCAACCCCGTAGAGTTTAATTAAAGCGTCAGCAGTCTCTTTTGAAATTGGTTCAAGAGGGTCTACGAGGATACCGTAAGTTAAACACAACTGAGTGTTTTTAAGGTCTCCTACTTCTTTTGTGCTTTCTACAACTTTTAAATATTTTGCTAAAGTTTCAATTTGTGCGTAGTTCATTTCCAACCTACTTCTTTCCATTTCTCTTCAAAACGAAAGCCCTAAACCAAGTGATCTAGAGCTAACATGTGCGAACCGTAACAAACCATCCGTAGTAAAGGGCAGTACATCTCACCAAGTACAACCTACTACGAATATTACATATTTACTAAGTAAAGGAACGGTTTTGTGCAATCAATTCAATTAGGCGAGGTGTAAATTCATCAGCTTTATGTTTTCGGTAGAGGAACACCTTTATGCCAAATATATTTATAGTATAGCACAAACTTTGATGTTTGTCAAGGGAAAACTATCATTTACTGTACTTTATGATAGTATTGGTCATCACAATCATCTTCATCAATGTAACCACCAAAATAACGAGCCAACCCTGTTAAAACACTCACCGCAACAGGATCCATACCCAAGGATAAGGTTGTAATAGGTTGATTAAACTCTGGTAAATCACAGTCTAAATTCGCTTCAATTTCCTCTGGCTCTAAAATAAAGCGAGAATTATAGTGATAGAAAATGTTACGAGTAGTACCGTTAACCGCAACATCAATAAAACCATATTCCTTGAAATCTTCACCGTTGCGGTATAAAATAGGACAAGAGACACCGTTTACAGTCGTAGTTTTTGGATGGGTAGTAGGCTCATCCACCCCGACATTTACATTTAAAACGGAAAGGTCGCCTATAAATCTACTTACATACTCTAATGCACTTACAATTTCATTCACTGAAACATGACCTAAAAGAGCCACTTTTGTATCATTTGCCATTTGTTTTTACCTTATGTAATTTGATAGGTTTATTGTAGCAAAAATAAAAATAAAAGTCAAGAATAAATCTTGACTCTTTTTCTTATAAACCAACCATATAATCGCTATCTTCCATAGCTTCAACTTGACCGAGAAGATACCCATTCCCAACTTGCGAGAAGAAATCATGGTTGGAAGTACCCGTTGAAATACCATTCATAATGATAGGGTTAACATCATCTGCTGAATCTGGGAAGAGTGGATCTTGTCCTAGGTTCATAAGAGCCTTATTGGCATTGTAGCGAAGGAAAGTCTTAACCTCATCAGTCCAACCAATTTCATCATATAACTCTTCGGTGTACTTCTCTTCGTTTTCATAAAGCTCATACAACAAGTCATACGTCCAAGATTTTAAGTATTCTTGTTCTTCCTCAGACAACTCATTAAAAGCTAATTGGAACTTATACCCGATGTAAGTTCCGTGGACACTATTTCCGGTTACAGAAATAGCATTATTATGTTTTGTTAATAAGAAACCATCTGGTACTTGAATACCGTAGACTTTTTGAGAGGGTGCTTCTTCGATAATCAAATTTTGTGTATTTGTTGACTTTCGATGTTTGTTAAGTTGTATACGATGAATGGTTTGATACGACTCTTTTCGATTATCCTTAAGGATAGTATAGTGTGTTCTGTACCCTGCTAAAACTGCAATAGTCTGTACTAGTTCAGCAGCGTCTTGGTCTATTGTACCATAAGTAATTCTTGATGGGTTATCTTTCACAATATAACCATCCCACTTAGCTACCTCACAAATATAATCTTCACACCACTGTTTATTAACTTTGGTGAAATCACGAGTTGGCAACCGTTTTATACGTTTCTTATCTACTAAATGTATAGGTACTTGAACTGTATATAGAAATACTGTATTTCGATGCTTAAATTCATTATCCTGTTTTCTTTCTCTTTTTGAAAACTTATAATTCAAGCTATTTAATAACAGTTCAAATTCCTTCATTTTTCTTTCTTTACTGAATGAGAATAGAACAGGAACCGTCCCTGTTCTTTGTCCATCTAGCTTGAATTCACCTGACTTAGTTAAGACTTTGTTATATGAACCATCGGCATGTAAAGCTATTAGAAATCTTTCTTCTAAGGTTAATGGTTCACAATCTACCCCAATAAAATCTCCTGTATTAGGGATATACTTATTACCTTTTTTAAACTCCTTCGCTTTCTGTACAACTGGATTTTCATTATAATACCCTAAAATTCTATGACTAGGGGAACAATGTAAAGATAGATGGTTTTGTTTCGTCTTGAACCTATATGTCTTATCTGGTATATGTATTGAGGTATGTTGAACTTTAGCAAAAGATAGTTCTCTTGATTCTTTATTGAATTGTGCGACTAAATCACCAATTTTAATTTCACTCACAGATTTCCAACCCTTCGGAGTCAATAATAAATGTTCTGACACGACACATTCATCTCGAATTATGAGCTTAATAATCTCAGCTACATTAGGAAGTTTGTTGTTTCCTAAGTACCACAGAGGAGTAAAGAATCCTGAATAGAAAAGGAATGATTCTAGGAAAACACTTGCCACTTTCTTTTGAAGAGGTGTTCCATTTTCATAAACATCCTTGACAATCTCCGCTTTCTTCTGCAAATAAGGATTCTTTGCAGTCCACTCAAAAATATCTTCAATTTCAGATTTGGTATTCAATGTGGAGAAGATGGATGAGTAGGATTTAGCATGGACGGACTCCATAAACATCACATTGTTCAATACTGCTTCTTCATGTTGAGTTCGAATATCTGGTTTAAGTGCAGATACCCCCTCAACAGATTGTAAAGTATCTAGCAAAGTCAACCCACCAAAGACTTTCCCTACTAAATCTCTTTCTTTCTCCGACAATTTGCGCCAATCATCTAAATCATTCGATAAAGGAATACGAGTATCTAACCAAAATTGCTCAGTCAACTTCTCCCAAGTCACCTTATCAACCACATCTTCTATGGCGTTCCAATTTATCGCCTTGTAAAAATCTGTTTCTTGTGTCAAATCCTTCTCACTTTCTAATCGTAATTTCATTTGTAAAATCATTTTGCAAGACTCGAAAATGAACCTCAGAAATTGCACCACTTTGATAAAGGTTGTACAACATAAAATGTATATAACGTAAGTGATACCGCTCATCCTCTGTTAAAAACAAGTCGTTTAAATAGTGGAACTCTAACCAATTCAAAATCTTGTGAACTAAAGCAACTCTGAAACTCTCTAACTTCGGAATAGGTGTTTTAAGTTCTTTCTTAAATGCGTGTAAGAAAGAATTAGCTAAAGACTCACTCGTTATCGAAATAGACGAAACATCAAAGGAAACAATAAGTTGTTTACTCATATTATTTACCTCTCTAACTCAATTACAAAATCAGTTGAAGTTGAACCAAACCAACCGTAAACTGTGCGTTTACCTTTAATATCACCTACTTTACCTTGAGCATCTGAACCATAATATACCGTAAAGGGTTTAAAGTCTTCAAGTGAACCTTTAAGGTACTCGTTAGAACCATTGCGAAGTTCACCCGCTAAACCACCAAAGTCTGGACCTTTAAATTTAAAACTTGTAGGTTTTACTGAAATAGTGAATGATTTCATATCTCCAATAAAAGGGTCTTCTATGTCTTTTTTCATAATATCAGTAGGATACTCAGCACTTCTATTATAGTAATCTACTTGAACGTGCTTATCAAAATTAAAAGCTCTCAACCCACAACCAACTAATGTAATCATCACCACTAAAGTCACAAAAGTTTGAAATTTAACATGACTGTCTGAAGATTTTCGACTGTTAGCTAAATAAAATGTGTCTATTGCAAGTAGACCTAAACCGATTAAATATAAATTGAAATAAGAACCATAGAGAACATAAGGTAATATAATAGGTAAAATACACAAGAAAAGGCAAATACCCATATAAACCCCTGTAATTGACCCACGTTCACACAAAGAATAAAAAGAACTTAAACTATACGTTGGCTCTTCAATTACGACTGAATCTTCAAAAGGAATAGTTTCAATTGATTTATCTTCCATATTTAACTTACCCTTTCATCAGCTCAAAGAATAAAATCGAAAATTCTAGTCGCTGCCACAAAGTTTCTAATTCAGTTTCACGTGTAAACACAAACTGTTCTAACTGTCGCTTACGCTCTTCTGAGATACCCTCAACAGAACTTGCTAAAGCTAACCACTTATTTTCTAACTGGTCCAAAATAGACAACTCTTTATCCGTTTTGGAACCTTGTCGGAACTGTTCAGTTGCTTTCAATTCTAATAATCGTTTTCGATACGACTCGTTTAAAAGTTGCGCCTCTTGAATTTGGTTCAAATAAGATAAGATTGTTCTATCTGAAACTAAAACCTTACTCTTTAAAGCTACTGGGTGGAATTGCTCTCTTGTGTGCAAGTAAGCAAAAACCTTATAAATGTTTTCTTCACGTTTTCCTGCAGACAAGGAACCCATTTCTCTTAGTTTATTTGCCATTAGTTAACTACCTCACTTCTATATTTAGCAGTTCGAATCATTACAACTAAGGAAAGTAAATAGTTTTCAACTAACTTCGCTTTCATAAAGTAAGCAGTTTCAGCTCTTCTTAGTAACCATAATTCTGCTTTATCCGAATCAGTAAACTCAAAAACTTCATAGAATCCTTTAATTTTTAGATAAAAGTCTTTGTCAGTATGTAGCAAAGAAACTTCAGCTTCTGGTTTGAATAAAGAGCCATCAAAAGTGATATGATACCCATAAGCAGATAAAACAGTTGTAAATTCGATGGTTTTACAGTTTCTAAAATACGTGTCTAAATGACCAATCTCACGTTTTTCTTGCTCTACATTTCGAGGTAAATTTGCGAACTGTTGATCCAATTCTTTGCGCCAGTTTCGACCTAAAATACTAGGGTTTTTCTTGTTCTGTTTTAACATGAAGTAATATTTCCTCTATGAAAAATTTTATAACTCCATTTTAGCAAAAAATAAAAAGAAAGTCAAGGAAAAGTGACTTTCTTGGTTGGTTGGTTGGTTTAAATACGGATTTGATAAGAAGTTGCAGCTTGGAAGAACTCAGCGAAACCGTAATCAGAAAGGCAGAAAGATACCGAGTTGGAGATCCAAACAGTTAAATCTAAGGGGATGACATAGTGTTCAGCAAATCTGACAAATTTGCTATAAAGTCGATTTGCTTTAAGAACTTGCTCCAAGGTTTGAGTTGGGTCTACTACTAAGATGTGATGCGCCTGTTTCAAATCACGAAGAATCGTGGTGTATCGATTTACGTTCAAGTCAGGATTGTCAATATCAAAGATATAATCTGCTTTATAGTAATCTAGGCGAGACTTCAACTTAATGAAATCATAAATTTGAGGTAAAATAAACTGCTTTAAGTCTTGGAGGTCTTTTTCACGTGTTGAGTAGAATTTCATTATAGCAAGGTCTTCCCAAGAGAGGACAAGAACCGTTAAATTTGAATAATTTAACTCTTTATCAAAAGAAACCTCAGAAATGTCTGGGACTACAAAAATCTTTTCGACATCGTTAGAAAGCTGAAAGGTTTGTAACTGCTCAACAGTCAAAGGTAAAGAACCAATATAATCAATGTCTCTTGTTTCTCGGTAACCACCTGAGAGCAACGATACCGCTGAACCACCTGTGACAATAATTTTAGCAAATTTATCTTGACGTTCTAGTTCTAAATTTAGTTGATTTAACTTCTCTAAAATCTTAGTGTAAGACAACGTTTGATAAGGTGTAAACATCTTCTTCCTCTAACTCCTTTGCGAAAGTTCTTGTAGACCAAACTCTCTTAGGTACATGAATAGAGCCACTTAAAACTAACTGACAATTTTCCTCAGACTCAAGCCAATCTAAAGCATCAAGTGTCTCTCTTTGCCTTGGTCTATCCAAAGAAAAGTACAAGACTTCGTGTCTTAGAATTAGGCGCATTTTATCAATTAAACCAAGTTTTTCCAAAATAAGACCCTCCGTTTCAATACTAAATTTAGTCTAGCATAAACAGAAAACAAGCGCAAGGCTTGTTAAGTATAAATCTTAAGATGGTAATAAATTACGAATAAACAGATTCGAAACACCGCTAACATAAGTTTCGATAGACGTATCAAAATACTGAGCTAGTTTTTGTAATAAATCTAATGAACTATCTGTGTCTAGTACACAAATACACGTTTTAGATGAACCTAAACTTCTACTCTCTGTTACGTTTTCTTCTATGGTAGAGTAAGATAAAGTAAACTCCCTTCCTAGATACCGAATCGTGTACTTATTTGAGGTTACATAGGTACGGAGACTATTTTGTAAATTAGAAGAACCACAACCGTCAAAAAAGAAAGACTTAAGAGAACTGTTAACCACTTCAACCCCAAGACTCTTTAAAAGTTTAAGCAAATCAGACTCTTGTAAGAGCCCATCCATAGAAATAAGTGAACGAGAAAACATAAAACCTCCAAAATAATCAAATGTAGTTTAACCACTTTAATTTGCTCCGTATCGCATTTTAAATATTTGAAGGGTAATTCTACCCATTTGATATTTGAGACGAAACTGGGGCAAATTAGGACGGTCTGAGAACGAATTAAGAAAAATCAGAAGGTAAGGATACCGAATAGGTATACTTCTCTGAAGTCATAGGTGTCTCAAAGTTAAAGGTGTGACCCTCTTTTAGTTTTCTATTTTTGCGAATAAAAGACAAATCATAACCTTCTTCGTAACCTTCACATTCACAATCACAACCTCCGTCACAATCACACTCATATTTACGGTCTAGTTTGTACCACAACTCTTTGAACTTCGCTAAAGACATGAGAAAAACAGTTTTAGTTGTGAAACCTGTTGTTTTGTCGGTAGACTCGACTGTGCAGTAATGTAGTTCTCTTGGTGTATAAGCAGAAACAAAGGCGAAGAATACATTTAAGGCGAAACTACCATCTTCATGTTTTATGTAATTAGGAGTACCACTATTCTCTGCAAAACCAACTAAACTTTCTAAATCTGCAACTGAAACCTCAGCAAACTCATGTGGATTTTGGATACCAAAGTCATAGAACTCAATAAGGAAAGTACCCACTTCATCTCTTGTTAAGTAAGAGTAATCTTCAAAATCTATAATCTCAGTTAAACCGCAGTTAGCAGAACTAGAACGTTGACGTTCTGCTCGAAACTCTTCAAGTGTACAAAAACCTTTGTGATAAGGTGATTTAAAGTCGGACTTCTTGTTACACTCTAAACCACCAATCTTATAAGTCTTAAAGGTGAAGTGGTTTGCGTACCTCTCCAAAAAGGCAATTAAAGGGTTCTTTCCATACCCTGCAATAAAGAAATCAATTTTATTTTGTTGAGCATAATGTAAAAGCTCTTGAATGTCGGATTGTTTTACTGTTACTGTATTCACCACTTATAACCCCCATTACTCCAATCTACAAAACTAGTTACAACTGAACGTAAAACCTCTAAATAATTTACCAAATCTTTCTTAAACTTTAAAGTGTGTTGATTTTTATACTTGAAAATGTACCAACGTGTTAAACGTTTTTCTAGGGATACCCTAGAATCAAATAAAATAAGTTTTTCTAGGTTTTCATGATAGTCAGACCACTCAATCTCCAAACCGGGAAAAACAACAATAGAATCAACTAACGTTTCGAGTCTTGTTAAAGCGGAAGTCATCCTAGACACATCATAGTAAGGATAGTTCCTATTAAAATTATCTAGCGTTACTAAAACATTATATATCGCCCAATTCAATTCTTTTGAATATCTTTTTACTTTGTAATCAATCATATTGCAACCCTCATTCCTAATTTTCTTTATTATATCAAAACTAAGTTATTTTGTCAAATAAAAAGAGGACTTCATGTCCTCTAAATTTTAACCTTTGGAAAATTGTGCATAAAGATCAGACAACAAATTTGCTAACTTCACATAGTCTTCATAAGTGGAGACTCTACGCTTTGCATGAATGGTTTCAATCAAAGAAACTTAGGTGCCTGTTAGTTCAATATTCGGTTCATTTAGAAATCTGTATAAAACAGAACGGTAGAAAACATCTACATAAAACTCAGTGAAAATATCCAATTCTTCAACCGACTTTTTCATTAAGGATACCCAAATCTCTGCTTTTCTAAGTTCTACCTTAGATTTAGTTTCTAGGTAATTGTTCAAATAGTGCAAAATCTGAAAGATTTCACTGTCATAACGTTTTTCCATCTTTATTCTCCAATCAACCTTACAAAGTTTGAACCCTTCAAGTTCAAGTCGTTGAAGTGTTTGTTTAACTCCATGAAGGACATTGCTTTGAAGTTTTCAAGTTCTTCTTTGCTTGCTAACCAATAATAGTTAGAGTGCCAAGCAAACTCCTTACTGTAAATAGAGATAAAATCAAGACAATTTAGTGACTCTGCAACTTCAACTACAAGCTTATCCAAAACGAAGTTCAAAAAGTCATATAATAAACTGAGTTTGTCCTCAATAAGTTCTTTATCCGTACCGTTTTCAAAGAAGACATATAAGTTCTTATGTGACCAGTAAGAGTCTTGAACGAGGATACCGCGAGGAATTTTAAGTTCTTTTAGCTTTTCTTCTACTTTTGTATACAAGACTTGTAAAACTTCCTCAGTGCACTTCTCTTCCAACTGTTTATCTTCTAAGAGTTTCTTGTATTCTTCTTCCGTTTCATAAGGAATATAGTTCCAAGGAGTTTTTACAAAGTCTGGGAGCAAGCGCAAAGTAGACCAATAATCAGAAGTGCCAAACTCCATATTTTTATCAATATAATTATTGTACAAAGGAGACCACTCTGCCCTAGAAGGTTTGAACTTATCTAAAATACAAAGACGCTCACCGAAAATAACCGGTAATTTCACTACTCTAGTTGGGTTTCTCAAGTTAACTTCTTTATACCAAACCCCAAACAAAAACTCTGGGTTTTCTTTGAGTTGGAAGCGCATCATCTCATAAGAGTATTTATTCTCAAAAACGAAATAACCATTAGGATATTCTACATTGAAAGGAGTTAAGCCTAAAGTCCTCAAATATTTCAAGGTACTATCCATCATGTTTTTGTTTTCTTTTGTTGCGTGTTTTCGTTTAATTCGTTTGTTCATTTTCAGTACCTACTTTTCCACTACTTTCTCTCTATGAAATGAAACCGTACCTCGTGACAGATTGTCAGATAAGGATACTGTAACTCTGTAAACAAAACCTGTTCCCCTTTCTCGGAAAAAGTCTGCGTAGTTTTCCATAGCAGCAATAGCATCATCTAAGCTAACCCATCTAGCTTTAACTGTAAGACTTCCACGGTCATCCACAGACACAACGTTTTCATAATAAATAACTGGAGTTAACGGAAAATCAACTTGAGAAGTATTTTGTCTAATCTTTTCTAGTTCTTGTTCTTTTAAGTAAGCTTCTGCTTCTTCTTTGGTTTTAAAAACCTTTGAACCTACTTTATATTGTTTAATTTCTTCTAGTTTCATTTTTAGCTCCTTGAAGTTAAATAACTGAATTTGCTGGGAGAGTTTCAAGAACTTGGATACCCTCAGTAGATAGTAGCAAAGTTAAAGCATCTACTCCAATTTTGGGGATATAAGCTAGTTCCAAAGTCTTTTTATTGAGCAAATAAACTTTATCTTCTCGTTCTAAGTGCGCTTTTTGAATTGCATAGGCGCTGACTTTATCCAAAGAGTTAAAAGTCAAAATTTGGACTGTGTACCAAAAGCCAATATGTTTAGAGATAAAGTCCTCTAAAGATATTGAACAATCAATAACCACAGTTGGTGCTAATGTGTATTCGATTGGTTTCATTTTATTTCTCCTCTCCTTTTAACGCACATCTATAACAGTTTTGCGCTCAATTTCAACAAGACCGTGCGCACCTTCATTTTCTTTAATTGTGACAAACTGAATATACCCAGAGCCATCTGAACCAAAATTGTTTCTGTGATAAGGCATAGTATCCAAAGCTTCTTCCAAAGTAGTAAAGATACCAACGCACTTGCGAAATTCATGCTCTGCACCAGCATAAACATAGTGCTCATAATACGAAGTGTTATGAAACTCCGTATTTTTGTAAGTTGGGTTATTCCGTACAGACTCAATTTTCTGCTCAACCAAATAGCGTTCTGCTTGTTCTTCTGTTTCAAAGATTTTACCGTCAACACGATAAGAAGTAAATTTCTCAATTTTTGACATAAATGTAAACCGTCCATTTCTAGTTTATTTTCTTTATTATATCAAACTTAGATTATTTTGTCAAATAAAAAGTGAGGTAAACCCTCACTTTCTTTTATTTATCCAAGAGTTTGAACTGCATTTACATAGAAATTACCCTCAAATTTACCGTCATTTTCAACAGTGTATTTGAAATAGTCTCTATCTTTTCTATTTGCAAATGCATTTATCAAACGAGAGAGTAATTCCTCTGGGTGGATAAACTCTACTACTTGTGGAAACTGTTGAAGTGTCAAATCCAACAAAACAAGAGGAACGGACTGTTCTGACGATACCACACCTAAAACATCATGAGACCATAAGTTTAAACGCAAATCGGTTAGTTTTTCTAAGCTAATTACATAAACCATAATTCAATCACCTCAACAAGTATAATCATAAGCCAAAAATTTACCCCTCCGTAAGGGTATATAAATTGTACCACTATAATAGTCATCCCAACTAGTTTGATAAACATAATAAGGAACCTTAGAAGAAGCAAAATCTACATACTCAGGAATTATTCCATCTTCTATGCGAGAAAGGATACGATAATTTCTGCAATTCTCTACAGAATCGCAAGAATACTCTCCGTACCAAGTACCTACTAAACGGTTTACAAATTCATATAAAATAGCACAATCTTTGTAAATCTTGGAGTTGGTTTTATCAGTTAAGGTACTATATGGAGCTAAACCGTTTCCGAAACCACGTTCGTCAAAGGAATAACCATAATCAAAAGTACCACCTAATTCATCTTGATTTAAGTGCAAGGTAGAATATCTTCGCACCAAGTCCTTAAGCTTCTTGGAAAGAATGAGTCCTGTTTTCTTCTTCTGTCTTTTGTTCATCTTTCTTCTCTAATGCTTTCTCTATTCTTTCTTTTGCAATTTCAAAATATTGCTCAGTTAGTTCCATTCCAATAAAGTCTCTGTTTGTGTTCACACAAGCAACTCCAGTGGAACCTGAACCCATACAGTTGTCCAGAACTAAATCGCCTTCGTTGGTATAAGTCTTTATCAACCACTCCAACAAAGCTACTGGTTTTTGAGTAGGATGGTAGTTTTCTTTCTGTTGATCCTTTGCAAAAACTTGAACGCTCAGTGGATACCGCTCTGTCGAGTCGTAATCGACTTGACTTTCTCCGTAAGAGTTGTAATTGGAAGCTAAAACTTCTGATTTCCCTTGGTGTCTCTCTACAGACTTTTTCCTACTAGACTTACTCGACACCTTACGAGGATGCCCCTTTGTCATCTGAGGGTTATAAGTTAGTAACTTCTTGTAGAAGACCAAAATATTCTCATGAGCCTTCATATGCATTTTCTTAGCATTTAGAAAACCAGTTGGAGCGGTCTTTTGCCAAATGAGTTCATATCTCAAATCTTTGAGATTGGATACACCTAAGACTTTATCAAATGGAGTTTGAGCAAATAACAAAATCGCTCCACGTTCTTTGATAATGCGATTATATTGCTCCCATAGTAACTCCAAATCAAGTACGCTATCCCACTTGTTTCTTGTCGTTCCATAAGGTAAATCACATAAAATTAAATCAATGCTCTTACTTGGTATGTCCTTCATTAGTTCTAAGCAGTCGCCTTGTTTTAACTCAATAGAACTCATAATTTACCCCATATCACCTAAATAGGCAACTGACTCTGGAGACAAATATACTGAGATAGGATTGTCAGAACAACTTCTGTAACTACTCTCAAAATGTAAAGGAGAGCTATCGTTATACCTGTAACGACCACCTTTATAACCTTCAAACGGTCTTCCAGAACTTAAATCATCAAGTGCATCAGCTAAGGTTGAAATAGGTACAAAATCAGAATCTACATCAAAATACAACGCAGGTTCAGCATAGATACCCCTCCAAGAACCGTAACCGTTCAACGGACGAACCATCAAAGGCAATGTTGTTAAATATTTACAGTAGTTAATGTCCATTTTTACTCCAACTCTCATATAAAATTTATTTTAGTATATCACAAAAACCCTTGAAAGTCAAGGGTTTACAAACTAAAATCAATAAACCATGTTGAACGTAAATAATCTACAAATTCCAAATCTGTATTCAAATCAACACTCTCATAACACACCTTTAGCTTATCCAAAAATACCTCCAACTCTTCTAAAGTTGGGAACCAAAGGAAACAATTTAAGTCATAAAAATTAAACAACAAATTGACAAACAAAGTCGCAGTTCGCTTATTGCAATCATGGAAATATTGTCTTCGCATGAGGCAAAGATAAAACAGTAATATCTGCTCGATTTTTACATAACGAATGGTATCTTTAGAACTTAGTATTTCTTTTAGAAAAGACAACAAATCGTTAAACTCAGCTTGCGCTTCTGCTCTGAATACCAAAGGTGGTTGATACGATGTACCACTTATACTTACTGATAAATCCTCAGAACGGAAATGACCCTCTAGTTGAGGTTTATCAGTTACTCCACTAGAAATCAGCTCATGTAAGTCTTCAAATGTAGTTATGTTCACATCAACCAAGCTAAATAAGTGTACGAAAATCCAAGCTTCATACAAATTCAGAACTTCTTTTCGTGTTTTATAACCAAAGGGAAGAGGTTCAAAATGCGTATTTACGACTTGTTGGACGTCTTCTTTGGTCAACACGTAATCTTCAAAGACGGTTGAACGAGCTACTATGTCCAATAGATTATGACCTAAGTAATCTTGAAATAATGTAGACATTATGTTTACCTCAATCTTCTTTGTAATCAAAATTCAAAAATAAGTTACCAAAGAAAGTGTGGGAAATCTTCAACTCTAAAGGAGAAACCTCACTCAGTAGTTGGTTGAACTCAGAGAGGTAACGAGTAGCTAACATACCCATACGTTCTCTAAGCGTTCCTTCCCTTGGGAAAAACTCAGAATAGATTACGGAGATTGGGAACCGAGCCTGATAACCTTGAATTGTTGTGGTTAAAACCAAATTGTAATTAGAATCAACCGCTAAATAAAGGATTTGGTACTTATGATTCCACCCAATATAACGGAAGATCTTATTTAACTCTGGGTCAGACAAATAAGCTTTTATCTCATAAGGAGTCTGAGAATAACTCAGAACTTCCTTTAATTTATCTGTTCTCTTAGGTCGTTCCCACATTTTTGAAACAAACGCTAAATCGCGTTCTTCTTTTGTTTTGAATATTTTAACCATACTACTTACCACCTTTGTTCTCTTTCGCAAAAACAAGCCCCACTTCTTCAATACCACCATAAGCCAATGCTACACTAAATTTGTGTGTATGATTAAAAACAAACTGTTTTAATTCCTTAAAATAATCTCTTGAAATCCGATTCATTTCCTTACGAATTTCACCATCACGTGGGAAAGAATATTCATAAATATTGGTAACTGGAATATATGCTACTGCTCCTTCAGTGGAAGTTCTTAGATACAAAGTATTAAACTCACTCAAAGCCAAATACAACACCTGATATTGCGTCCAATTTGAATCAACTCTCTTAAACCCTTCAGTAAGCTCATCATCATATAAAGATGCAGACACAGAGAAAGGTTCAGTAATTGTTTCATTTAGGAACGAACCTAACAAAGCTAAATTATACCCAACTTCTTTCAAGTAACTTAAATCCATTTTAAAAACCTCTCAAATCATTCATTTACCTTATTGTAACAAAATAACTAAAATTTGTCAATAAAAAGAGAGGTTAAACCTCTCTTCTAAACTATATTTTTACTCTTCGGGATTACCTGTGAATTTGTAATAATACATAGAAGCTCCCGATAGATTAGTTTTGTAATTAAACCTGAGATACCCTTGCTTAATGTATTTCTCAGCTTTAACTTTCGATAATTGTGGAGAAATCCTTTGCCAACCACTTTGATATTGTTGACTTACTAACAAATAACATGCACCATTAAATAACACATTATCGCTCTCAGTAATTGTATAAGTCCTACGACCAATCTTTAACTTAAATGGTTCAAATTTCATGAACTACACCTCTCTCTATTATTTCAATCCGACAATCTTCTTTGCCAGCTTATCAACGGTTTGGTTGATTTTTAAGCCCCTGTGACCACGAACCCAAATAAAATCAATCTCTTCAATGCCATTTTCTTTTGCCTTTTGCAGTAAATAAGCGTGGTATTTTCCAACAGGCTTCTTCAAAGACGTACCCCAACAAACTTGTTCATTGACTTTTACAGTTTTAGGTGCAGTCCATCTAAAGATACCCTCATAGTCGCAAACCACTGTTAATTTAGTGAGTTTGCGCTTTATTGCATCATCAATCGCTAATCCAAATCCACAAACCTCTCCTGCTACATTTCTTGAAGTAGCAAAATTAGGTTTATTATTTGCGACTGCTTGAGCATCTAACAAAACTCCATTTTCGTAGCAAGCAAAAGCACCACCGTAAGTCTGGGTTTGAGTATTAAAAGAACCGTCAATCGAATAGAGGAAACCATAGATACCCCAAAGGAGTGGGTCTGAGTCTTCCGCCATTTTGATAGTACCTTGAATGCCACTATCTGAGACATAAGGAACAATCTCAGAGGTTTTCTTTGTGGATAATACCGGTTCTTCCCCCCTTAGATAAGCTTCTGTTTGTTCTTTGGTTGGGAAACTCTTAAATTCGACACCTTTTGTTCCTTTTACTACTTTTTCACAGTCAGACCAATCTTCGAAGATTTGATTGGTAGTGCGAACTGCGTAATATTTCTTTTTCTTTTGTGTCACTTACTCTCTCCTATAAACTAACCAATAGACTCCAATTATAGAAAACACCAATAAACTATAAAGGTAATCAAACACCACAACTTTAAGGTTTGAGACCTCAAATTGTAAAAGCGCAAAATCTATTACAATCAAAATAAGACATAATATACACAAAAACCAAAAAGCAAAACTTAAAAACGGTCGATGTTTAGCATACATTGAAAACTTACTAAGTCTAAGATACCGCTGACTTACTGCGATTAAACTATATAGCCAAATACAAGTCAGAAAACTAGATAAAATAAAATAAATCATAGTTAACACCCTTAATCTGAAACCCAATGTCCTCTAACGTATCTCCAAATAATACAGAAAGCCAGAATAGAAATAAGTGCGTAGATATAACCAATTACATCAGCCCACTTAGAAGATAAGGAAGAAATTACACCTAAACCAAGAACCAAACCAACCCCTACTTCCATTGTGAAATTTGAAATTTTGTCCAAATCACTATCTTTCAATTTAATGCTACTACGAAAAGGAAGAACAAAGAAGGGAAGGCAAAAGTAGATTACGTGGAAAACCCACAAACTAGCAAAACCAATGAGTAAACCTAAGTTAAAAATGTTATTTAGCTCTGGGTTGAAATTCATAATCAAATCCTTTCTCTAAATCAACTCAATAGAGAGAACTACAAAATTCGGTTGTAAACCTTCAAAGTCTCGAAGAATATATGTTACTTTAACATAAACAGAACGTCCTGTGTAAGAACCCTCCGTATATTCCATCAACTTTAAAATATCTCCAACTTGAAAGTTCCTATCATTATAGCGAACTTCAAAAGATTTTTCTTTAGAGACTACTTTCTCAAAGTATTTAGGAGCAATCTTTAAACCGTGAACCATAACTAAAATACCAACTTTCTAAATCAAACAAAAAAATAAGCTGCTTTACCTATTGTTTTCTTAAGCGTGTTAAATCCGTATGTTCTATAACTCCTAGACCACATTTCAGCAACATCGAGCAAAATCAACAATGCGGATACCCAAATATGGAAAGTGGAAAATTCAGTTACAGACTGAAGCTCAAAGAAAACAACAAAGTAAAACAAAGCTAACAATAACTTTAGGGTAAACCGAACTTTGCTAAAATAACAAAAGTAACTTTTAGTGTCTGGCCAAAGTGCAAAAGTAAAGCACGTAAGATAAAAGAAAGCAACAACCGTTAAATGGATTGCTCTCAATAATAAAATCCAAGACAACATAAATTAGTCACCCCAATCATAAGGTTCTGCGGTGTCAAATTCTGCAACTAACTGAGGATACCCAATCTCTGTTTGTATAGCTCCATTTACCAACCCAAATAAATTCAGACGACCATCTTCTGAATCGTCAAATCCTGAAATCTTTACTTCCACAGAACTTGTTGGTGGAAATTGTGACAAATAAGCAATCAATTCTGAAACAGTCATTATACTTCACTCTCCTGTTTAATCAACAACTCCAAATACTTGTCAATAATCTCAATACAATCTTTAAAAATACGCTCATCATCTAAACTCATAGTTAAAGTTTGAGCAGTCCGTAGGATACCCAACTGGTACTCCGATAAATCTGAAAAGTTATTTCTGTTGACCTCTGGGGCTAACTCTAAATACTCGGAGACGCTTAGTTTAGGTGCGCAAAGAGCAAGGTATTTATAAGAGTCTTTCGCTTTATGCAACCAAATACGAGCTTTCTCTAAGTCTTGGATGCCGCCTTTATGTTTGTAACGAATCACATATTCTGTAACCGTAGCAATCATGTGAGGGAAACAAGAGTACAAAGAAAAATCCCAAGACTCAATCTTGTTTTGTGTATAGCGAGAAGGGTTTACTAACTCTTCGTTTTCAACATATTTCTTAGTCATGTTTGTCTAAACCACCTATCTAAATTTCTTTTAATTATAGCACAAAACTCCTTGAAAGTCAAGGAGTTTCCTAGTTTATCAGTAATATTCACCATAAAGTTCTCTATATGGATCAACCCAAGAAATAACCTTTGCTTTCGCAATTTGAGACTCGAAGTTCAAGGAAAGTAACAACTCACCCGATGGATACCCAAAGTACATAGGGGAGTCTTTATCGACTACTACAACCTCACAACCATAACGCTCGCTATAACCAAATTGGAGGACTTCTTGAGTGGAATATTGAATTTCTCCACCTTTTGTTTTATATTTTATCTCAATGTAGGAACCAACTCTCATAAATATATCCTTTCATAGCGTTCAACCATAAAATTAAACTCATTTTGATTATCTTTCTCATAAACCGTGCTAGAAATTAAAGAAAAATTAGAAAAGTCAAAGTCTTTAGGGAAATAAGTATCCCCATCTACTTCAGCTTGAACTTGTGTAATAACCAACTCATCTACATAAGGTTCAAATAGTTTATAAACTTGACTGCCACCTACGATATAGAGGGTCTTATCTTGATTTTTAAACCAATCCAAAACTTCTTCTACACTTTTTACAACAGTTGCGCCATCTACTTGGTAGTCCGATTGTCTAGTCAAAATCAAAGTTTCTCTGTTAGGGAGAAATCTTTTGTTCATACCCTCAAAAGTAACTCGACCCATCAAAATAGCTTGATTTAGTGTTATCTCTTTAAAATGTTTCAAGTCTTTCGGTAAGTGCCAAGGTAGCTTATTCGATTTGCCAATGATACCCTTAGTGTCTTGCGCCCAAATTGCTACGAGTTTCTTGTTCATCTTTTCCTTCCCCAATAAAACCCTCTAAGACGCTCTCTAAGCTATTTTAAGTTTAAACCATATAAATAATCAAACGTAGATTTAAAATCAAATCTGGGGCAATCTGAGAGGTTTTAGGGGGATGTTTTCTATTATTGTTTGTTTGCTAAATAAAAATCGATCAAATCATTCAGAGAGGTAAACAAAATTTCCTCATAAATGTAGAACTCAGCAATAGTTTCATGACTTAATTGCTCATAGAGAGAATCTAGAAAACCTGTTGCAGCCACATTATTGTCAGTATAAGCCTGAGAAACAGTAAATTTGTCGATACCGTAGATAAAAAGGTTACGCTCAGTTAAGCGCTCATCCACTTTCATACTCTCACGTTTGAGAAAGACAAGTTTAACTGCAAATTCTGTATCTGGGAACTTATCGGTTGGTAGCATGTGTCCAATGTTGTTTGAGAAATAATATACTTGTGTATCTTCATTAACTCCACCACTAGCAACTTTGAGTAAAGTTAAACCCTCATTCAAAATACTGTTGGCAACCAACTCTGTCACTGCTTGGGATACAACAAAGGTATTTGCATTTGTTCTGTTTGTTTCTAGCATAATTTTCTACCTCAATGTTTTCTTGTATTTATTATAACAAAAGGAGTCTTATTTGTCAAGGAATAACAAACTATAAAACCAAAAGAACCTCAATCAAAGTTGAAGTTCTCTATCAAGAAAAAACCTATCTAAGTTCGCGCACCTCAAGCGCCAAATTCCGATTCCAATCGAAAATTCGCTGTGCTTGTCCTTCTGCACTTGACTTCATCTTCCAAAAGCGAATAGAGTGCAAATCACGTGTGAACTCAATGTCATAACTTTTAGTCTTACGGTTGAAAGCTACATAAGACACATATAGATCGTTACTTGGATTATATAAAGCAAAATTTCGCATGGGGATACACTCCTAAGTTTCTAATTAGTACCAAAACGCAAAACACGGTTCTCATAAGTTTGAAGTTCTAAGTTATCATTGTAATTGTCTTTCAAGACATAACCGTCTAAGTTAACCGCTCTATCCAAGAACTCTTTCAATTCAGACTTCTTCTTCACATAGATTGTGTATCTAGGAGAAATGGCAAATCCTACTCCCATTTGCCCGGTGATTGCAAACTTACGACCGTCATCCAAAATCACAAACTGGACGAAATCATAACCATAAGCGGTTTCAAAACGGAATTGAATGTTGTTCATGTTTTACCTACTTTCTTTCTAGCTCCAAGGCATTGTTGAATTGAAAGCTCTCAGTTCATCATAAAAGCGAGAACCGTCAACTTCCTGATACCCATAGTTGAGTAATTCATTTACGACCCACTTCAAGTCAGACTTCTTAGCTACTCCAATCTCAGACAAAGGTGACAAAGGAGCGCCCATACCGTAAGTGCTACCTGTAATTACCAATTTGCGACCGTCTGGTAGAATAACTGCTTGGACATAATGATCTTTGTACTTTAATCTAATTCCACGTGTTGAAATTGTTTGATTTTCCATGAAACTTACCTCTTTCTATCTGTTAGTTTAACCAATTAGGAATACCTGTCTTAAATACATTTAAAAAATGCTTTAAATAAGAGTCAGAAGGGATGAATTTAATTGCTTGAACTAGAAACTCTTCAATACCTTCGCGTTCTGTTAGAGCAAAAGTCTTATATGAACCTAAACCATCAACTTCACTATACTTTATAGCTACATAGTCTATATCATCTACAGTTATAAAGTAAAACTCCAGTTTAAATAAGGGATAACCCTCATTGTCTACTATGCTTACCAATACTGCATTACTATCTGTTGTTACAAATCGTGCCAAACGCTTATGTGTCAACATTGCAACTATATCCGTTGGTTTAGCTGTACCATCTACAATCTTAGAATAATACAAAAAGATAAACTCTTTTAACTCTTGAAATAACTCTTCTTTTACTTTACTTTTGAAAACCACCTACAACCTCCCTTTAATCTTCTAATAACTCAGAATAACCCAATAAAGTTTCCCAATTAGGAACAACGTGCAAAGGTAAATACCCCTCAATCTCTACAAGTCTATTTTGAGCATAGATTAAGTCACTTGCTCGTTTTAATTCCACCTCAGCAACCGTAGCTATAGGACAACCTTCCAAAGTGTTCCCATAGACTAAAATCTTCTCACCACTTGGTAAAATCACTGGTTGAATATAGTCATAACCACAATCTTTCTTTTTATATAGGAGACGAACCCCTCTTGAACCTTTAAACATATACAATGACCTTTCTAACAATAATCTTGAACCGCAGTTAGACCTAACCAATAAGCTAAAACTTGGTCTTTCTTACGAATATAAGGTAACAACTGTTTGGTGAACATAGTTGGACTCATTTGTAAATCATCCCAATCACAACGAAGACTGAAAGACTTACCAAACCAAATTTCTCCAGTTTCTTTAAACGGACGACTTGCAAGTTCTACAACTTGTCTACTACCACCAAACTTATCAACTTTGATATTGTGGTAGTCAACCCCAGTAGTGTCTTGTAAGGTAAAGGAAATAGTTCCTTCAGAGCAACCTACCCAAATGAGGTATTCACCCCCAGAGGGAGAGGGGATACCCGTAGGAAATTTACCCATAGGATAAGTAGACTGACCCTCTAAATACTTCAAGAAGAAATTTAGTTTCTCTACTACCAACTCTTCGAGTTGGTCTCTTTTTAAACCTTTGTAATTACTCATATTATCAACCCTCTACCACATCAAAACCAAGACCTGATAACTGAATACCTAAGTTTAAATACTCAACTTGCTTAATTGTAGCTACATTCTCAACCAAATCAGTTAAAATCTGTTTAAAAATATACCCATCTAGTAGATTTTGTAAATAAGCTACGGTAGATACACCCTTCCTTTTTCCAGTTTTCTGATTACAAGAAACACCCCTAAAAGAAAATCTACCTAGTACCCTATCGTAATAAATCTCAATCTCATGAACTAAATCAGTATCTAAATTAGTTTCTAGTGTATTTTTCAATAGTCGTATTTGAAAAACAGACTCACTTAATAACACAGAAAACTTATAGCTAGGAGAAACTTGGTTAACTGACTTCACCGGTAAACGGTTCTCATCAGAGTTCAACATTTCTTCAAAACCTTGTCTTAGGTAGTGCCATAATTCTACTGTCTGTTTGTTTGCTAGTTTTACCATTAACTATACCCTCCTAAATAAAAATTAACTAACTACCTCTTCCAAAGCACTCAAGAAACAAGCTACTTGGAAATCCGTAGAAATCGATTCTACTAAAATTTCAAAACCACGTGTGAACTGAGGAGAACCTTTAGCACTATATTGGACAATATGCTCCAAAGTTTTAGCTGGTAACTCACTTTCTGGTCTATAAAGACTACCTGAGAAGAAAACGTCTAAATCTGAAGATACCGAAATGTGTAACTCATGAACTTGTTTACCTGATTTCTTATTTTCCAACGAAAGGTAAACTAAATCTTTTGCTATCTCTACATACACTAGATATTTGTGTGAGACTTCAATCGTTTCACCATTTACATCATCTGCTAAACCAATGACCTTATCAAAGGTTTTCTCCAACGCTTGGTGGAGTTGTTGTCTTTTATCTCTACTCATCTACTTGCTCACTTTCTAAAGCTATTTTAATCTGCTCCGCAATCCTTGATACTACCGGTACCGCAACGCTATTTCCAACTTGTTTGTACAAGTGGCTATTTGCCATGTTCTCCGGGAATTTGTAGGAACGAGGAAAGCCTTGTGTGTTGAAACACTCCCTTGGAGTCAGCTTTCTAATTTCCCCATCTTCTGTCAAAATCAGAGGCACATTGTTTCCACCAGTTCCCATAGAAGCTAACAAGGTAGGTACTACACCGCTTTTATTCTCTCTAATCGTATTTCCTCTACGATATTCATAAATGCTACCTACAGACACAATATTGTCTCTTAACAAAGGATAATAATGTTTATCTTCCCTATAATAATACTGCTCTTCTACTTTACCTTTAAAATCAATAACATCAAAAACAGTCTTTGTAAGTTCAACCCTATCTGGGAACTGAAATTTCTCAGATACACTTTTATCTTTAAAACCTACAATATAAATACGCTCTCTTCCTTGAGGAATATTTCCATATTCAGCAGCGTTCATAACTTTATAAGAAACATAATAACCTAAGTCCTCTAAAGTCTGTAAAATCACTCTTAAAGTGTTTCCCTTATCATGATGTACCAAGTTCTTTACATTTTCCAAGAAAATAGCTTGCGGTTGTTTCTCTTCAATAATACGAGCTAATTCAAAGAATAAAGTTCCTCTACCTTTTTCATCACGAAAACCTCGCTGATACCCCTCTATGGAAAAAGCTTGACATGGAAACCCACCTACAATAATATCTACGGAAGGAATCTCGGTTGCAGAAACCTCTCTAATATCTCTAGGGTCTATTTCAACATGAGGGAAGTTTAATGAAAAAGTTTCTCTTGCTTTCTCATCAAATTCATTTGCATAAATTGTTTTAAACCCTTGCTCTTCGAACCCTAAATCGATACCCCCTACCCCTGCGAAGAAGGAAGCGCAAGTTAAATCTAAACTACTCATAAGCTAAAAATAAACCTCAATCTAAAACCATATCAAACTTAAACCTATGAAACTTAGTTAACATAGCAGATACCAAAGCACCTAACTCCAGCTCTATCTGCGATAAATGAATTGAAACCCTCTCCTCAATCGAAATTGGAAGTTCATCACATAAAAGATACCCTCTCATAGTTTTGTATGGTACTAACTCAAACCCTTGAGTTTTACATTTGAAAAACTGAACTACACGTACAGAAGTAATCTTCTTCTCTGTGAACTTCACTTCCACATAAAAGTTTTCTGCACTTTTAACAACAACTTGGCTCTTACCTACAAAATTAACCTCAGTTACCGTTAACAAAGAAACTAACTTCAATAGAACTTCTTCTGTTACGTTCCACTCACCTCTTTGTATAGAATAAGCAATAAAAGAGTCTCTGTTGAAAATATAAGGATTATAGGGAAAAGTAACTCCGTCAGACAACACTAATAAACCGTCTTTAGAATCCATGATTAAACCTCAATCTTTCCACTCAAGAAAGGTATTGTTTTGAGAAACTAAACATAAAGCAGTGTAAAGATTTGTAAAACGTTCTTTTGAAGAAATGGACTTGAGAATAACATCCAAGTCTTCTTCATTAAGATAAATGTCAGACTTATTTACAAATAAAGTAAACATAGTTTGAGAGTCTAATTTACCTCGTAAATAAGACCAACCTCGAACAGTGTAAGTATCAAAGTCACCGTCAACATAGAAATAATAAGCTTCTACCCCTTTGCAATAAAGAGTTATGTATAACTCGTCTTGGTATTGAGTATAAGAGTAAGTATATTTTCGATTATTTAACAGTATCTGACCTTGTTGATAAGGTGTGAAACCATGCAAATCTTTGAGGATACCCTCGATAGTAGCCTTAAAATAACGTTTCTCTTTGTCTGTTAAATTCATCTATCTACCGCTCCTTGTAATTCTTTTAAAGTACGTAACAATACACGTGCTTGTTCATCTGAACTAATAAACTCAATTAAATCTTCAAACTTACTAAAGTTCTTAGTCTTAAATTCTTCATAATCTAACTTAAATCGAACTTCTTGGTGTTCACCATCTTTAGTATGCCCTTTACGAATACTTCGACAATAAACATAACCATCTTCAAGGATAAAGTTTAAAACGTGTTCTCTACCTACATTGTAAGTATACAAAGCAAGTTCAATCTCAGAACCATCTCTTAAAAATCGAAATTCATACATAAGAGAGGGGTCAAAAACTACCCCATATTCATAAGGTTCTCTCTCCCACTCTTTACGTAGAAACTTCACTAAATAATCGCTTAACGCTTGTCTGTTCTTTGTTAACACCATCTCACTATTCTCCTTCAAAACCTAACAAACGGAAACCTTTAGAAAAAGATACCGAAAATAGTTACTTAAACTAATTGAATTAGTTACTTTGTACATTAAGAAAACTCATCAAATCTGTAAAACCATCAAGATAAGCAGATGTAAACTCAGACTTAAGAATACCCTCTGCTACTAATTTGAGAGCTGTATTATCACTTAAAACAGAAACCATGAAACTAGCTGCTTTATCTAACTGCAACTTACCTCTAAAACAAGGTGCACTATTCCCTGTGTAAGTTAAATCGTACAAATGGCTAGTAGGTTTATCTAACCCTAACTCAATCGTATGTTGAGCTACATTGTTCGATTTCTTATATAAAATTAAAGTAACTGTATAAGAAGTATGAGTTTTACGAGGTACTACACCCAAACCAAAATCTAAATCATACTTAGAGTTGCAAGTAATTGTAGTATGAATATCTTCTACAAAACCAACAGCAGCTAAACTCTCTAAATAAGCGTATAATTCCCTCAGCTTTAAAGCTAAGTAAACTTCGTTTTCCCTTGTGTGCAAAACGTTTTCTGTCATAAGATTCTCCTATCTAATCAATCTAAACCTTCAACCTTTAAATGTGGGTACTCTGCTTTAATGTGAACCGAGTTTACAAAATCCGTCAACTTAGGCATCACATCAAAATAAGCAGAAAGCAACTCATCTTTGTGGATACCCTCAATTACTAGTCTTCTTAACTCAATTAATTCTAAAGTAGAACGTGTAAACCCTGCAGATTGATCTGCTTTCAATTTCCCTCTAAAACAAGGTGTACTATAACCAATATAAATCTGACCTTGACTGAAGACTTTAAGGTGATCTAAAGCTAATCTAAAAGAGTGTTGTGCAACCTTATTATCTTTCTTGTATAGAGTTAAACCTAAATCATAAGAAAGATAAGACCCACAATCAGTTGCAGTAAAAATAACACCCAACTCATATTTAGAATTACAGTTGATTTGTGTAGTGTAAGTTCCCACAAAGCCAAAGTTAGAAATTGAATCTAAATATTCATAATAACGTTTAAGCGTTTTTGCTAAATACTCTTGCTTTTCTTCTGTTGTCCATGTTAGTTTGCGCATTAGTTGGATACCCCCTTCCTTTAAGGGTTATATAACGGAATTTTATTTAAAGATATCTTGAAAGCTTTAGCATGTGACTTAGGCATAGATTCTACAAGTTGATTTAGTTCGTCTTCAAGTATCTCAGATTTATAAACCTTCATATAAGAATTATCATGATCATAAGACCCCTCACTAGTATAAGGCATAGTACCATAATCATAAAAATGTCCTACATGACATTCATTTACATGGTAAGCACCAATACCTATCGTTAAAGACCGAATAGTTTGCTTACGTTTAATCGAAGATAAATAAACGAACAGCGAACAACTATCTTTCCTATAAGTAAGGTCATATCTAACATGAAACCCGCCTGAGACATCAAATCCAATTAAACCATTTATATCAGTATAAGTGCTAGGACTAAGTTCATATCCAATTTGTCTTAGTAGTGAGACCAACTCTTGTTGATCTTTTGTCAATGTACTCACAACTTCCACCCCCATCAATCACTAAACATCTTATTGTACTCTATCAATCCAACCGCTCGTTCCAAATAAGCAACCAATGGAGTTAATAAGTTATCTCGCTTACAACTAGTTAAAACCATTTGACGAATGTAAGCTTCAAACGGAACTTGGTTCGTGAAACCTACTTTCAAACTATCTAAAGCTTGGCCTCTTTTATAAGGTAAGCTTGTAAAGGCACAATAACTAAATGGTTTCTCAGGTGTTTCTAGAATATGACTAACCTCAAAACGATGTAAAGGTGCACCAGTTGAAGTTAATAAGGTGATACCGAAAGTTATTGTGGTTTCAGTTCTACTGAACTCTATCAAACCTTTATAGTTTTCAAACTCTTTTAGCTTGAATGGAATTTCAAATGGTTTTCTCTTTTGAAAACTTAGAGAAAGTTGGAAGTACAACCGTAGTAATCTTTCAGCTATTCTAGCTAGTTTTTCTTCTTTAGTTTGTCTTTTAGTCAAATTATAAACCTCACATCTCCTTTAAACTTGGGTAAAGTTCATGAAGATACCGCAAAAGTGCTTTCCCTAAGTAATCATATTTCATAAACTCTAACAGACCAACCAAATCTTCAAGTCTGCCATTTGGAGAAACCTCAAAATGATTAACCTCAGTAATCTCACCTTTTGAATCGTAATGATGCACTTCTACAAAAACAACATAAGGTTCAGTCGGTTCAGTTAAAACATCTAAGTAATTTGTAACAACCAACTGGAAAGTCATCCGTTTACTTCGATTGTAAAAACGTAAATGGAGATTTGGGTTGCGTCTTGTAATATCGTTATAAATCGAACCGATAATCTTACCATCACTTGTCATAGGCATTTTTGGTAAGTGTTTATTCAACACTTTACTACTCAAAAAATCTTGAATCAAAGTATCTAAACCTAACCGCAAATGGCAAAACTCTTTGTCTGATAACATCTTTACTACCCCACTAAATTTCAAGCTACAACAAGCAATCAAAACTTCAATTTAATTCAAATCTTATAAATCAAGTTTACTACAAAAATTGAAAAATTGCAAGGATTTCACATAAGAAATTTTGATTAATTTGATAAGAATAAAAACAAAACAAAACAATATAAAAGAGCAGTATAAAATCATACTACTCCATTATGTGCGAGTTCAAAATCTCAATCTTCTAAGTCTAAATCTTTGTCTTCTGGACCAAGAATACCGTAAGAAAGTAGAGCTTGCATGTGGTTCTGTACAAAATCTCGAACTTGAGGATGTTCTCTCTCTATTTCTTCAAATTCTTGGAACTTTAAGCTTGTAAGCACTCTCTCCGTTACAATACGCATGAAATTGAAAAACAATTCCTTTGTGATTTCATCTTTTGATAGACCAAAAAATTCAAGAGACTTGTCTTTATCAAATAAACCGATACCTTGTTTCAATAGAAGTTCAAAAATTGGATATAAGTTCTCTCTAGGAATAGCAACAAAAGAAGTAGCAGACAAAGTATCATCTTCTGTTCCAAATAAAGAAAGTTCAACCACACCTTCTAAAGTATCTTTCTTTTTCAAAATGCTTTGGTTGAACTTCATAAGGTTCTTCAACACCTTATCTCGATTGGTATGTTCAATTTCCATTCTTTCCATCTATCTGTCTTCACTTTCTATTTCTTCCTGATGAGCTACTTGGATTTCTGGCAAAGCTTGTGGATACCCTACAACTTCTCCTATTCTTAAATTCACAACTGCTTCGTGACCTTCTACCAACGCATGTTTCTTTTGGTATTGCTTTATCTTCATGGCGTTTCTATAACCTGTGCCGAAATATAGCTCTACATAATCTAAGAGAGAAACATAGACCATACGGACACACTCATCATCCTTACCACAAGAAACAGTTGAGTTTCTAAATATCGACATAGACTGATGGAAACCAACAGGTAAAACTACACCACCTGCTAACTCTGGGTAAACTACTTCAAAGAGCAAGTCAACTAGGTTTGTTTCATTACCTTTGGCGTCTCTTTCAATTACTTTCCAAAGTAACTTATACTCAGCCAAATAATCAAAAGTCTCTAATAGTGAGTGCCGATTGAACCGCACCTTCTTAGACTTAAATTCCTCTACGCTTAACGAACCGTTCGCTAAGTTCGTGAACTCAGTTAAAACAGTCACTTCAACACCTCACTTTACTTGACTTCATTTTCTTTTAATCTTCCAAAGACTCATAAATTCTTTTAAATAATGCTTCTAAACAAGGAACTGCAATCGAGTTTCCTGCTTGTTTGTATAATTGCAAATCTGACAGACCTATTGCTTTTGCTTTACTGTAATCTTCATAAGAAAACCCCATGAACTTCCAACACTCGCCGGGTGTGAGATACCGCATGGAATAGAAACCATTCAAAGGTTTCTGCTCTTCTGTCTGATTATCAGACAACATCAAAGCCAAATTGAACAATCCTTGAGGTTTGTTTACAATTTTCTCAGACAACCACAATACAGTTGGGTCTTTTGCGAGTTCTTCTCTTGTTGAAGAAAGACCACGCTCATATTCTACAAATGGGCGAGCTAAAGGGTTACTTGCATCTGACGGATATAACTTAGACGGAACTTCACAACCTATACCTTCAACAACAGTCTTAGGGTACTTATAGTCTGAAGCCAACATGCAACTTGCTTTTCCTGTCGGAAAAAGGCACTGAGTGCGCATGCCAATAGACTCTTTAATGGTTGAAGGGTCTATGTCCGCTAAGCCTTGTTCTTTCAATTTATCTAACTTATAATCAATCGGAACATTAAAGCGACCTAAGTAATGCACGATACCCTTATCTCTTAGTTCATAAGTAAAACGGTCAATGTTGTACTGCTTGTGCCACTTCTTTGGATCTAATTCACTACCCAACAAAGGAGCCATAGTTGAACCATCATCAAAGCCGTTTGGAAAGCGATAGGGTTTGTGTTTCCCTAAAATAGAGACTACGAAAATACGTTCTCTGTTCTGAGGGAGTCCAAAGTCTTTTGCATTAAGGACTCCATAGTAGTTCGTATAGCCTAAACCTCTCAAAAAGGAAAGCCAAGAGTGGAATCCATCTCGGAACTTAGCACTATTAAGAGCCTTTACATTCTCTAATAACAAAGCCTTTGGTTTCTTACCTTCAATCAATCGCTGACACTCCCACAAAAGAGAGGAAGACGTGCCTGAACCCTTTTCAAACCCACGTTGTTTTCCAGCAGAACTCAGATCCGTGCAAGGAAAAGAGTATGTAAACAAGTCAAAGTCTGGTAAGTCCTCTGGTTTCAACTTTGAAATATCTCCAAAGTTCTTGGTCTCTCCATGAATGGCTTCATAAGACTGATGGGCGAATTTGTCGATTTCGGATACCCCTACAACCTCATAATCAACTCCCAAATTTCTTAGAGCCATGTGCTGAGAACCTACACCTGCAAAAGCTTCAAAAACTTTTAAATGTACCATACTGTTAGCCAATCTCCTTTGTGAACATACCACGAACTCCATCAAATCGACTGCCAACATTAGGATAAACTGCTACCAAGATTGTGTTTTCTTTTAATTCATCAATCGGAAACCCTTTATCTTGTAATCTGTTATAAGTACCAAAGGACACTCGATCTACTACCGTAAAGTCGAAACCTTTCTCTTCACCCTCCATAGGAGAGAAAATCAACGTATATTTCATCAATATATCCCCTATCTAAATATGAATTTGGAACTTGAGAGCTTCAACCGTTAGTAAAGCCAAGTCCAACGGTGGAATGACATAATCAGCACCATATTCTAAAGGTTCTAACAGACGATAGGGTTTTCTTCGGAGTTTTGGTTCGCGCATATTCAAGAAAGCCCCATTTAAGTTCATAGCTCTATATCTATCCTTAAATTGCTCTCCTTCTTCCTCAGTCAAACCATGTTTCATTAAAACTGAAACCATTTGTTCAACTTGTTCAGTCGGTTCTTCAATCTTTACAAACCAATCTTTTGCTATGAATAAAGGAGACAAACCTTCTGTTGAAAACGAAACCTCTGCTAAACTAGGTAAAGTGTACTTATCCAGTTGGCGTTTGTAAGGCAAAATAGGATACCGCTTACCTGTAGGCTTGTACTCATAAAAAACCTCACTGTGTTCATAACGGAACTCTTTGAAATCCTCATCTTCTGCTACTTTCTGCAGTAATTCAACTAAGCGTTTTGGCTTTCTGTAGAACCCTTTCATACAAGGAATTGTATCCGAACTATCTCCACGGATAATTTTAGTTGCTAACAAAGTGTTATAATCTGCAAATCCACCTAACTTCTTAACCGAAGATTTACGCTCTAACATACGCTTGTAAGTACGAGGAGTGATTTGCTCATAGTTGTTCAACTCCGGATACCCTTGTTCAGCGAAGGTTTGAGTTGCTGGGTACATGTAAACAGACACTTGGTCATCCACCAAAGGAACCATATCTAAGTCTCCCGTTAAGACACAGATAGGATTGTTTGGGTATTGAATTTTAGCAACTCTTACTGCTTCTGCAATCAAGTCATCTGCTTCGTAGTTGTCTTTCTTCAAAACACAGACTCCAATCTTTTTAAGGAGTCGCAAGCACAACTCTGCGGAGTTCCACCAATCTGGTGCCAACTTCGGACGACCTGACTTATAAGTTCCACCTTTACCTTCGCGTTTTAAAAGGTCTCTCATATACTCTTTGCGAGACCAAATCTTCGAGTCAGCACAAACCACCATAGGGTTATATCCTGCTCCTGAAAGTCGGTTCGCAAAGAACTTCAACATTGCAGATAGAACTGTAGTATCTACAACAACTGTCTCAGTATAAACAGACCCCATAGAGTCTACTCGCTCAACCTCTACCTCCGCAGACAGGGTGACACCTTTGGCACGCATACCTTGGAAATACTTATGGACTAAGTGGTTGAAATCCACCACCCAGACGATTTTGGACATGTCTAAGTTATTCATCTTATTTTTCTTTCTAATCGTTTTCTAAACTGCTGGATGTTCTCCGTTCAATAGTGAACATTATATCATAAAAATTGAGATTTTGCAAGTTGGATACCGCTAATTGAGAGTAAAAAGAAAACTACGAAACGAAGTCGTAGTTTATAGTCTAAACTATTCAGACCACCTTATAGCATTTACAAAAGGTTCTGTCTCTTGTAAAGAATTAAGAGTCAAGTGGTTTAAAGTAGCTTTCAAATCACTATTAGGAAGAAACTCCTGAGAGTCTTTAGTTACACTTAACAAAATTGAAGCAGTTTCTTCAACAATCTTCTGCTCTCTGTTTTCCAAAACCACCCCAAACGGTTGAGCGCCAAACTCTGGTGCAGTATAAAATCTAAGTGGCTCATTTTCAAATAAAGGTTGACGAATAGTACCTAAATGATGCCAACTTGCATAATAAATGTCAATGTCACCAAGTTTTGTTCCATCTGAATAGATAATCAACTCAAAATCTTGAGGTTGTGCTTCGGGACTAATAAGTTCTTCAAAAGAACTTATGCGTTTAGTTAACTTAAGTATAGTATTGACCAAAGATAAAAACGCATCTTTCTTGTATTTGTAATAAGGTTTTGTAATGTTACTCATAGTAAATCACTTTCTAATTAACTTAACGTTTAATCTTGTTTTTGCGCATGAACTTATCAATAGCGTGAGGAACTTCTAAAACAAGTTCTGTTGGGTTCGAGTAAGAAATCATAAGTGACTCGATTGGGTCATTGAAATTGTCCCTATCATCTTTAGAACAATAGACATAACTTGTGAAAGTAGTTCCACCTTCTGGATACCCATTCTCAGCTTGGTTAATCACTTCCGCTTCAACCCAAAAACCCTTGTATTCGAACTCAATCATTTAATAAACCTCAACTGTAGATATATTCCATCGGAATGTAGTAATCAGACCACAAATTCAAAGAAACTAAGCACTCTTCCACTTCACTCAAGAACTGTAACTGTTGTTCTTCCGGGATTTTACTTGTTAAATAACTAGCCAATTTAAAGTCTAAGTCATGACCTGTGAACTTAACTAAGTAACCATACTCAGTTGAAAGTTCAAAGTCAAAAGTCATGCGCTTGTGTTCTGGAACAGGTTTGATTTGGAAGATGTAAGTGTCATTATCTCCAAACTTAATCTCAAAGCTCAAATAATTCTCAGAAATAATCAATTCAGAGTTATCCGTTTTAGAAGTATTCGAGTCCTTATCTGTCCAACGAGACGAGCGAAAACCTTCCTCATAAAGGCGATCTAAACGAGAGAACATGTAAGCAAATTCTTGGTGTAAGTCTTTAATAACTCGTGAGTCTTTTGCTCGAACTGAACTATCTTTGCTAAATTCGGAAACCAAATTCTCCAAATGATACCCAAATTGAGTAGACCAGTTTCTATCAGAAACTAGACTTGGTGTAAATTTGGACAACACTTCTACATAGTTTTTATGTAGCTGAGAGACTAAAAGCTCAACAGATTCTTCCCCAACCAAGGCAACTACAACCATTTCATCAAAAACTGGTTTTGAATAACGATAAGGAGTTACAGTAACCTCAATATCCTCTGAATTTATGCGTGTGAAACTCAATGTAAAATAAAGTGAACCTGATGAACGATACGCAGTTAAGTAAAAACCTCTCTCATCTGCAGTTACCATCACATCTTCAAACGTGAATTTTGTAGGTAGGTCAGAACCTAACTCTTTCCAAGTATTTACTAAAGCTTTTAAAATAAGCATCGTTTGTTGAGTAGGTAGAAGTTTATTCCAATATTCCATAAATTAAGTTTCCTTTTCCTTTTTCTTTGATTTTCTTTATTATACCAAAACTATTAAAGTTTGTCAAATGAAAGCAAGGGAAATCAAGGGAATTTGGGGATACCGCTAAAAAGAGAAGGAGCGTAGCTCCTTATGTAATCTAGTTTTTCAAATCCAACAAATTAGTAGCAACCCCTACATAATAAGAAAACTCAGAAAGTAAACCAACCGTTTCAAACCCTTTAAACAAACCTTGAATCATTGAATCCACTGCTTGTTCTGGGAAGTTATTTGCTAACCTCAAATAATCATCAAAGGTAGCATGAGAGTTGTTCAAGTCGAGCGTATTGCGAGCGATACCCCTAAAATAATTCTCTACGGAAATATAACAATGACCTTGTGCTTGGTGTTGCATGAGAATGCTTGCAAAGGCAAAGTCGCTGCCTTTTCTCCACAAGTGGAAAGTCAATTCATCTGGACGAATACAAAGGTTGAATTTATCGTTTACATCTCTCTTGAATGGTCGAGAGGGGTTGTAGTTATCAACCCAATTAGAATAAACTTTCTCTGTTGCCATAATGACAATCGCCAGTTGTGTTCTGTTGTCTAGTGTTTGGAACATCTTTCTCTCCTTTATTTCACATAACCTAAACTTGTGTATGCAGACCAAAGACCAACTTTTGTAATCAAGGACTCAAATTCCTTGACGAAATCTAACATATCCTCTCCGGGAAGTAAACCTGATAGGTGATCAGCATCTTCATAGAACATACCATAATCTGTAAATCTACCTAAAGAACCTTTATCGTTAGTTAAATTATAACTATATTTGTCTCTTTCACCTACTGTTTTATACATATTGAAAGTGTAGAATTGACCTGACTCAGTTGAAACTTGATAACACAAACCACTAGCAGTTATATCCAAACTTCCGTTTGAAGTTTCTACGGAGTAAGATTTATCAACTAACACAGAGTGTAATAAAAGAGTTTTATAGAAATCAGACATACGAAGAAACGTAGTTCTCAACTCTTTTCTAGCGTCTACTTTATCTGCATGTTTTCGTTTTGCTAACTGTTTAACAGTAGGCATGAACTGAACTGAATTAGCTAAGAAATAATTAAATGTTTTAGACCAAGTGTTATCTTTACTGAAAATAGTCAACAAGTTATTTGTAAAAGGAGCTAAATAGTCAGACGGTAAATCTGAAGCTAGTTTTTCAAAATCACTGTGTGCAGTAAAGATACCGCGTGTAACCTCATTAAATTGAGGGTTGTTTCTAACATACGGAGTCACTGCAAAAGCAAGTTTCTTATCTTGGTTGAAAGTAAAACTGAAGGTGTACCATGTTAAATAGTTCTGTCTTAGAACATTTACGAAGCAACCCTGATTATCAATATTTACAATCATTGTATCTGTGTTAAATTCAGCGGTAGCTGGCCCGTTTAGTTCTCGTCTTAACTTTCCCCAAGTATCAACCAAAGCAGTTGCTACTAAGGCAAAGCGTTGTTCTTTTGTGTATTGTTTTAGGTTTGTCATGTGTTACCTCTAACTTACATTTTCTGTAATCTTCTTTCTGAATTCAAGTTCTTTTTCTATCTCATCTAAAGCTTCTTTCAAGATAAATCTCAAACCAAAGCGCTGAGACTCGTTTAACGAAAGCAGTATCTCGGAAATATAGAGATACCACTCTTCTCTTTGGGTGTTAATGTTAGAACGTGTGAAATCCAACAAGAGTTTTCCTCGACCGTAAAAACGAACACTAGAGTAAATCTCATAGTCAGATACTTCATTCTTCCAATAGTCATAAGGGCAAGTCACTTGCTTTCTCAGATTTACACTACATCTTGGAAAACCGTTCTCACTACAAGAAATAACCTCTAAAGAATTACGGTCAATAAACATATCTAAGTGAGGAGTTTCAACGTTAATCGAAAAACCCATAAATGGAGAACCATCCAACCACTTATACAAAACCTTTTTAAATAAAGTTGTCATTTTAATTATTTCTGCTTCGGATTGTACCATTTAGAACCTCACTTTATTTTGTGTACAAACACTTCAACTTCATCTAGTACATTATAATCATCTAAGCAGGCTTTTAAAATATCTAAAGTCACTTTAGAGTAGTTCAATGCAAAGTTCTCTTCTAAAATCTTTTCAAAACTGCTCAAATCTGTAATAGGCGCAATCTTAATCTGAGAGCGGTCTCTTTCATCATTGCGATAAGTCGAAATGGAAAGAATAGAAGATGCAACTACCTCAGAATACCCAAAGGAAATTTCCTTGTATTTTTCATTTTCTTTATAAACCAAAAGTGCAAATAACCCATCGTAAAAGACAAACTCACAAGGTAAAGCAATTTCAGATGTAGCGTAACTACTTGGAAGAAGTGCTTTTCCATAATGCCCTTTGTCTCCGTGCCACAACAAGTAAGTGGCATATAAATATTTAGCTAATTCGCTGCGATAATTTTTACTCATTTAATTCAACCTCTTTAATCAATCAATCCAATCATTCAAAAACGCAAAACGGTGTTGATACCCTTGGAACTGTGACTCCAAACCAATCAACGTAAAGAAGAAAGGTAAGGAACGTAAAATAGGTACATACGCAGTTTGCGGAATAGTATCTAATAAAACTCTAAAGTCTTCAACAGAAAAGGCAACACCCTCAATCGAGCGTGTATCTACTAATTTACCGTGAGAGTAAACTTGAACCACCAAGCTCAATTCTAAACCATTATCTGCTACTGTAAAATATAGAGAAACAAACGGACGACCTGATTGCCTTAAGACTGTGTAACTGAAGGTATTAGAAGTGCAGAACCACTCTACTCCGTCTTGTTTTAAACCCTCTGCGCTAATACTTTGTAAGTACCTAGAGTTATCAAACCAAACTTGAAAGGTGGAGCGCATCGCTAACAAAACTTGCAAGTCCTCTGGTAATTCATTTACATATTGAGCAATCATAAACTTTCTTCTCCTTAAATCTTAATAAATATAGTATAACAAATAGAGATAATAATTGCAAGTAAATAAAGTGGGAAATAAGAAAAAATTCTAACCTATTGATTGGAACTGTAAATTAGGGGATACCGCTAATCAATGGAAAATAAAAAAAGCACATTAGACTGTTGAGTGCTTTCTTTTCTGAATTATGGGAAGTTAGTCTTTTTCAACAGTAATAGTGAACTTTCGACCGTTCATATCGAGAGATAAGACTGCTCCCTCTTTATTTTTATCGCTTGCCAAGTCCAAAAGAATTTCTAGGACTTGTTTTCCAATTAGAAGTTGGGTTTCCAAAATGTTTGAATTTATGTTTCCAAAAGGTTTGAATTTATGTTTTCCATAAGTTTACGCTTCTTTTTCTTTGTCTTTCCCACCTAGCAAACGTTTTGCGCTTGCAAAGTGAAGATCAAGCAAATTACGGACATCTTCATGTTCTTCAACCAAGGTAAGCATACTTTCTTCATCTTTAGGCAACTTGTCAACAATCTGACCAATGTAAGTCATGACAGTGTTCCTAACGAGGTCGTCAACGTTCAAACCTAGTTTTTCGAAGGTTTCTTTAGTTCCAAGGATACGAGTAATGGCAGTTACCATTGTGTCCAAGGTAACATATACTGAATCGCTACGAACGTGAGACTCACGGATTGAACTAAAGCCGAGTTTGTCTCCTTGCTCGTAAACCGCTAAGGATACGAAGGACATTGGTTCTAGTGTTTCTGCCTTACGGTCTTCCCAAAAATCTTGTTGTTCTTGCAAATCCCAAGTTGCATTGTTTTTTGTTGTCATATTTTCATAACTCCTTAAATTTTAAGTATATTTCATTATACCACAAATAAGTAATTAAGTCAATAAGAAAAACCCACCTTAGTGAGTTTTTCAAACATTGTTAATAGTGTGTCCGTTTGACATTTGGTTCGTTTTGTTCTTTGATCTAGCAAGGCATCACCCAAGTATCCTTGACCAAATGAAGTGTTACCTTCACTTCTTTAATAATATAGCACAAAACCGTTAAATTGTCAACGAACTTGTGGATACCGAGTGATATTTAATCTTCCTCACTATCATCAGAAACAAAAATCAAAGAAGAGAAATGATTGTCAATAAAGTCCAACATCTCTGGGTGTTCTTCAATTAGGTGGTTCAAATCATCAACACCTTCACCTTCAGCATCAATTCCCAAAGCTGAATTGATAGTAAGAATTAAGTTCTCAACCATATCAGAAGCCAATTCAAGTGGGTTTAAACCAAACTGAGCTAAATAACCCTCTTGATCCATACCTGAAAGAATCGTCTCAATGGCGTTCATCATGATTGAGTAGTACAAATGAGTGGAGCAACTAAGTACAGCTTCCCCATGAGAGTCAGCGTTATCTGTCTCCTCAATCGAAGCGACGGTGAGGATACCGGAAACTGGTTTCTTAGCTTTCATTAACCCATGTGTGAAAGTCAGTTGCTCTTGCATCATCTTTTGAATTTTGCGCTCTGTCAAAATATTAAACAAAGGTTTTTCATTTGTATTGTTGTTGCGGTTGTTGTGGGTTTTCTTAGACATATTCTGTCTCCTTTTCTTTAATTATATGCTTGTATTATATCATAAAACAGAAGATAAGTCAAAAAAAAAAACGCACCGAAGTGCGTTCCTATCTAGTTTAAAAGGAATTTCTAAAGAAAAACCAAGCAATAAAGATAATTACAAGGCAAATCAGTGCGCCTTTTGTATGGTCTTGCAAAGAAGACCACCAACGTTTGAAAAATCGAAACATAGAGTGATACCCCTTTCCAAACCTTACTGCCAACCACTATCAGACTGAAACCAATCTTCATCTACCACTACTTCACTCGCTTGTAGTTGTTCTTCTTGTGCTTCTTTCTTTAGGTACTCAGACCTACGAACCCACAAGAAATAACAGAAACCACAAATCATGGCGAAACATAGTAAAGTTAGTACCCACAAGAGGATTTCATTACTTGTATAACGGAACCAAAATTGCATGATAGTACCTAAGACTACCAAAATCAACTTGTACAAAGTGAAGAGCAAAGCTAAAGACACCGCTAGACCAATCAAACCAAAGACAAACAAGCGTGTTTTCTTGTGTGTTTTAAAGTAAGACACCAACCGCTTTAAAAACAGTTCTTTTGGTTGTTTGACTTGAGGAGTATTGGATACCGAAAGAGAGTTGGTTTTAGGAGTTTTCTGTTTACGTTTAAACATAATCTAGTCCTCCAACTCAGCTTTCTTACGAGCTTCAAGCTCTTCTTTCGCCAAACGCTCAAGGGCTTTTTGGTCTGCTTGAGCTTTGTTCTCTACAAGTTTCTTCGTATTGCGCTCTAACTTGCGACCATATTGGTCGTAGATTTCATCACCTAAAGCATTGATATAAACTGCTTCAAACTTATGGTTAAAGGTTTTGCCCCACATCAAATTCAAAGTCTTTGTCTCTTTAGTGTTGAACCAATCAACCATCTCTGCAGTTCCCCTAGCTGCAATTTTAGCACGCTCTTGGAGACCATACATGTTGCCCGTTCTGTTAATTAAGTTTTGTTCTGGGTCGGCTAACGTAAACTCAGAATCAACCTCAATTTCCTTATCAGACAAGTTTTCTACTTGGAAATGAACTGTACCTAATACCAAATCAGAAACATTGGTAAAACCTTTGTTCTTATCGTTAAAAGTTTGAACATCTTTAATAGCTTCATCACCTACTAACACCTTAGTAACAGTCACTCGAACATCTTGGTAATTACCTGACGTATCTTGCATTTTAGTGACAAATGGAGTACCTAAAGTAACTGGATCATCATATTTGCCTGAACCAATGTGGACGTTAGTGCTTTTCGCATCGCTTTCTTTACTTGCAATGTAGGTTGAGCCGACCCAACCGTAAGAAACAACTTTATCAAGGTTTTTCTCACCATTTGCATAAGTATAAGGACTAGGTTCTACTTTTTTCAGTTCGATCCATGAGGATACCGCTGAGTCATAGGTAGGATTATCCAACTTATCAAAAGTATTAGGGTTTTCTACATTGACTTGCTCTGTCCCCTTATCTGTTTTCTTGGTTTGTTTGACTTCACGTGCTTTTAAACCAAGGTAAGGACGCAAGTTGTTGATATAAGTTGAAAGCTCTTTCTCTCTTGCAGACCACTCAGAATGAGCCTTGCTTTCGCTTTTCTCACCATAGCTATCTTCTGCAACACCTACAAAGAAATCTTGTGAAGTGTGCAATTTCTCAGCACTAAAGACCTCTTTATCAAGAGTGTTTGTGAACTCAGCAGTTAGCTTATTATCTGAGGATACCGCTCCTGCAACCTCTGTAGTTTTGTAAGGTTTTGGAATATCAGAACCTTGCATATATGAAGCTACATAAGCGTTTTTGTACTCTAACATATCAGCTAAATTTTGAGCGATATATTTAGCATAGGCATCTACTAAATCATCTTTGTAAGTATAAGAATCTTTCTTCAAATCTTTCGTTAAAGCCTTGATTTTATCATGGTCTACATGCTTTATAACCCAACCGACATATTCCCAGTTGGGAGACTTAATCGTAGCGTCAGAACCATTTAAGTCAACGGTTACTGCTTTTGAGACTGCACCTACAAAGTCGGTTCTTGAAGTGTTGGTGCTTACATAGGTTAAGTTCAAATCCCATAAAGAAATACCGTTTGTCTCAGAAGTATCTGAGACTTCTGCCAAAGAAAACTGAGAAACACCACTTGAAATCTTGTCTTGTAAGTCTTTTAATGCGTCTTCTTTTGCTTTTTTCTCAATCGCTACTTTCTGACTATGTTTATAAGCCAAAGTTGAACCTGCACCAATGATACCGAGAGTGGCAATTACACCTAATGTTATCCACAACTTCTTATGTGACTTCTTAGGTGGCTCTTGTTGAGGGTTTTTAAAAGGTAAACCTCCACCTTGGTTAAAGTTAGAATTAAAACCCTCACCTTGGAAACCACCTTGGGAGTTAGGATTTGAACCAAACCCACCTTGGTTGTTTGACTTTGGTTTGGAAGAACTCTCACCAAATAAATCAACTTGATCATTCATCTGCTATCACCTCACTTTCTAATTAAATCCGAAACCTGTCATGAGAGCTGAAGTGTCTACTAGAGGACTAAGCTTAGACTCAGACTCAGACGAAGATTGTTCGCTAGGTGTAGATACCGCGTGTGGGTTTTCCTCAACACCAGTAACTTGTTCTTCAGCTGTCTCTACAACCTCGTTTTGAGGCGCTGTCGCACCCTCTGGTGCATTTTTTAGCTCTTGGGGTGTACTTGTATTCTCAATCGTTTCAACTGCAACCAGTGGCTCTGTGGGAGCTTCTGAGATAGGTTGTTCAATTCCCCGATTTGTAGACTTGGTAGATAAAATTTCATGAACCATGCTTGCTACCAAATCTTTTAAATCATGAGGGTTTACTTCTTGCGAGAGTGACGGAGAAGAACCCAATTCAGTTGAGGATACCGCTTGGGGGTTTTCCTCAGAAGACTGAGGAGTTGAACCTCTCTCAACTAACTCTAAACCTAAGTCATCCAACAATTCGAGCAAAGCCGATTTGACATCGACTTTAGGCATATCTAGTCCACCAAAGTGCTTAATCTCAGCACTGCGAAGAGTTGCGACCCAATCTTCAAAAGGTATATCTAGTTTTAAAGATAACCACTTCTCATACAAATTCGCTTGAATGGTAGACTCCTGTAAGCTATTATAAGCAACCGACTGATCAGACAAACCAAGCAAAAACTGAGTTGTGGATACCCTATCTTGGAGCAAAGCCCCTAACAACAAGGAAATATAACTACTTAATTTCTTTTCTGTACGAAGGACATCAACTAAATTTGACTGTTCCTCAGTTAAACGTACAGACAACGTCATTCTTGAACTCAAATGGAAACCTCCTCTACAGAACCCTCATGTTGTCGAACAACACGAGACCACGAACGCTCACTTAATGGACTACCTGAACGCAAGACCTTTGCTTGTTTATCCAAGCGACTTAGAAACTCAAAGACACCTCTATTTGTCTCTAAACCTAAGTATAAGACAACTGGGCGATTTAGACGAGCTAAATCATCAAACTTACGTTCCCAATCTACTTCTGATAAGACATTGACTGGAAGTAAAGCGTTTGGAGAAGTCAATAAATCAAGACCGTCAGCTACTCTCAGTTTAATTTCATCATAAGGAGAATAAAGAGAACGAATATTTTGCTCTCCTAAGAGCCACTTAGCTACTCGGTTGCGCTTAGTGATACGAACTAACGTGTCCATAATACTCTCTGGAGACAAGTCAATCACAAGAGTGTCTTTCAGGTTTACTAACAAGTATTGGTAAGAAGGAACTAAGTCTAAACTGGAAGCCGTCACATAGATTTCTACATTCTTTGGAACACTCAAAGGAGTTGTTGGAACAACTGCACTCTCTTTAAGTTTCGCTTTCAAATCCTCATTTGCAACCTCTAGTTTAGCAAACTCTATCTTCTTGTTATCGAAGTCAGTCTCCACTAGCTGCAGAGTCTCTTTAGTGCGATTATGTGAGTTACGCTCATTTTCAAGTTCTGCTTTAGTTAAATCCAAATCCTCTTTCAAGTTTTGAAGTTGTTCTGAGGATACCGATGAACCTTGATTTGCGTTAACAGTTTTCAAATCTCTACGCAAGCGCTCATTATCCGCCCGCAAGAATTGAACCTCGTCTTCAAGAGTAAGACCAAACCCATCATCTACTGGAAGAGGAGTCTCTTCTTGAATCGGTTCTGCCAAGGGAGTTTCCTCTACTTGTGTGAAACCACTAAAAGGTTCAACTGTTTCCGTTTTGGAAACAACTGGGGTTACCCCATATTGTGGGGTTAATGGGGATACCGCTTGAGAGTGAGGAGAATAAGTTGTGTTCTCCTTAGTTAGTTGAGTGGTTTGTGTTGGTGGAGTTGGAGTTGGACTTGGAGGAGGTGTGACCTCCTCTTTCTTAGACGGAGCCGTTAAAGACTCCCCTAATTCGCTCTCCAACAACAATATCAATTCGTCCGCAGTTGTAATCACATGCGCTCTGTCTGGTCCCACCGTGTCACGCACTGTAGCATTTGCATCTAATTTAACCTTTTCATCAGCAGTCAATAGAAATCCTGCCGTGCTAATCTTCTTAGCATGACTTCTTGCTGATAAAGGTTGAAACTTTGAACCTCCTGAAACAAACCGAATATCCGTTCTATGCGCTCTGAGAAGTAAATTCTCAACCTCCGAAATAATCGACTTGCTCAGTTCAAAGTAGTAATAGTCAAAATCTGACATGTTTCTACCTCATCAAATTCTATTTAACTTATTTTATTAAGCTTTTTGAGTCTTTTGTGCCAATGAAAAGGCAGTCATCAATCCTAAAATGTTCAAGTAACGTGGACTTGTAAGGTCAAAGGGGATACCCTCAATCTCTGGTTCCTCTAAGTATTGCAAGTCTACCAAATCCAAAGTTGGAAGTTCTAGTTGCAATTCAGATAAGAGCGCTTCAGAAATCGTAACTGTTGAACCATTAGGAACAACACCACCACCTACAAGCAATAGACGGTCAAATGAAGAAACCTCTACTTCTGCTCCTCGTAAGTAAGTAAATACTTCTTGTGCAATATCGGATGCTACCGAATAAATCGCTTGTTCGACATCTTCTCGAACTTTGTGAGTAGTTGAACCATAACGAACCTCACACGTTTTCAACACATCTTTGAAACTTGCAATCGGAATGTCTAAACCAAGTCGTTTGTTTACGGAAGCTCTCACTTTACTCAAAATAGTTGAACCTCCTATTTTAATGGTGTGTTTCAAGCCTTCAAGCAAGCACTGACTGGATACACCAACCAAATCGGTAGTACCTTCTCCAAAGTCAATAATCAGTACGTTTCGAGAAGCTAAGTCTTCATAGTGTGGACGAGGATTTAAATCTCTATAACTCAAAAAGACTGAGTAGAATGAAGAGTACCCCTCTGGGAGAACTTTAACTGATTTAACTGTTAAATTCAACTCAGCTCCATCATACAAGTTCTTATAAGTAAAAGTACGAACCAAATTCTGTTTAAATGTTTCACGGGCTGAAACTGCTTGAGCTGGAGGAACCAATACTGCTAGTTCAAATTCAACTCCTTTAGACAAGGCTTGTTTTGTGCTTGAAGGATACACCGTATTAACCCAATCCAAGACTTTATCCATCAAGTTAATCAATACAACGTAGTTCAATAAATAGTCTGCTTTTGCTGAGTTGCTTACTGGTGTTTTTAGTTTCTTAGGTAGGTTTGCAGTAGCAAGGTCGCCCCACATTACCAATTTTTCATGTTTAGTTGCTCCTACTTGTAGAGAAACCTCAAGAACATTGGAGTCTAACTTGTTGAAGTCCTCAGATTGAATATAAGGAGAGTAAGTTTCCTTAGTCGCCAAATTCTCTACTACAAAGTGGTTATCAAGCAAATAACCGCGAGTGTGTTTAATGATACCCTCTTCCACAATCTGCGCTACTGCACGTGTTTCTGAGTTTCCTAAATCAACCATCAATTTTACTTGTGTCATTGTATCACCATTTTTCTTTCTATTTCTTGTTTCTTGAAAATAAGTCTTAAACTCAAAGGTAATTTTCAAATTTTTGAAAATAACCTAGTTCTACTTTCTTAATATCAACTTCAATTCATCACCATATAAATAAGGCACAATCAAAGCATTTTTAGGGTTCAATTCTTTGTCGAAGGAGTCAACGAACATACCATCCACTTCGTAACCTCTCTTTTTAGCTGATTCTGTAAATGTAGAATAAGCTAAACCACTATATGAGATAGAATGGAAATGAGAACTCAATAAAAACTCGTTTTCATAGGCTAGTTCTCTTAACTTATCAAAGTTCGCTAACAAATTAGACATGACATGAATGTTCAAACCTTGCTGAGTTGCACCTTCTTCAAGGATACCGAGGTCTTTATCTAACTGAGGGAAGTTTATAGCACTTTTCACAGACACTAAACCAAAAGCCCCTTTGTGACCTTGTGCATCAAACCTATAGTCTTCAAAAAACTCTCTATACTCAACCTCTGAGTGAAACCCTCGAACAGAACCTCTCAACCACTTTCCATTCTCAACTGCTGCAATCAAGACCGTTTTACCTAAGTCTCTTAGATATTGGTTTGCAATCAGACCAAGAAAGGAAGTGTACTTAAAGTTATACTCTTTCGAGTCCGAAGTCTCTGGTATTTCAGCAACATCAATCGCTAAAATAACCAAGTTTTCAAGCTCTGTAACCTTCAGATAATCTTTCATGTGGGTCAAAATACGAGTCCGAATAGTTTTAGCAGGTAAAGAGTAAAAGAAGTCCGTTTGGATACACAATCGGAACAAATACTCACTCAAATTCAACTGATACGAAGCGTTAATGTAAGGAGACAAGCTAAAGTCCACGAAAGTTCTATCTAACTTTTCGGGATACCGCTGAAAAGCAGTAGGTACTTCTGCTTGGCACACTTGAGTGAGTTTCCTGAGAGTTGGCATCTCTAACAAAGGAGTTTCAAATGTAACCTTTAAAATTTCCCTTGCTAAAGGGTTTTCAATGTCACGCACATCGGAAAGCAAAGTAACCCCGTGCATGGCAACCCACTCTGTCTCAATCTCAACCTCTAAAATCTTAGACAAAGCATTTAAAACAACCCCTGTACCTGACCAAAATCTTAGTTCTTCTGGTTCAAACTCATATTGGTTATTGATTAAAACCGCTTCGCCAACGATGGATACCCCATCTCCAGTTTCCTCAGTAGTAGACCAATACTGTTGATTTGGAAATAAAGGATTACCCTCAACTTCGTGGTGGTCTAGGCTTATTACAAAGTTTCCTTGACTTGTGAGCTGCAACATTTCCTCTGCCGAAATGGAAGAGTCCACATTGATAATGATTTCATTCTGGTGGTACTCTGTAGGGATGTAATAATCATATTCTCCCCAACTGCGCTCTTTCTTGACAAGTTCTTCTTCAACCATACCGTGTCTTCTATCTGTATTGACACAAGAATGGAAGGAATAACCTGCTTTCTGCAACATTTTAGCTCCTACGTACCAAGCCATAAGACCATCTACGTCCGGGTCGCCTTTGAGAACTATAGGGTACCCTCTTGCTAAACCATTTGCTAACACTTGTTTAGCTAAGTCAACACCCTGCAAAGTGTAATCGTTTAAGTTCAATCGTCCAAACTTCTCCTTTCACTAATCAATGGTACTATTATAGCAGATTTTAAAGGGTTTTGCAAATCTTATGACAACCGTATGACAAGAAAAAGGAATATATGACAAATGACGTTAGAGGTAGGACAGTTTAAGGAGAGTGTAGGACAAAATTTACTGAAAGTGAGACCGAAAACCTAAAATGTAAGTCAAATTTAAAGAAATATAAGACAAACTAGAGGAAATTTAAGACAAAGAAAAAGTAACCTCAAAATGAGGATACCCTTGGTGGTTTTATTCAGACCAAATTACAATACTATCATTTTTAACAAAGACCTGAAGAAGACCACCATCAAAAAGCTCAGATAAGTCGCTCTTTATTTTATTCGGAGAATTGAACTCAAAAGAATGAGAACCCCACTCATCCTCTGTGTTTGTTGCAGAAACCTCTAAAAGACCATGAGTATAATATCCTCTGGAGGTTTCCTTAGAAGACTGAGGAAATGTAATCTCAATATCCCAAACTCTGTAATTTTTAAAGTGAGTTGAAATAAACTCACTAAGTAAAGGCAAAAAAGTGCTTGCATCTTTCATTTATCTACCTACTATCTTTCTATCTTTCCAATTAACATGAGGTGTTCCATAAGACTACCTCAATAATAGTTTCTTAACTCTCCTTGGTTCTTATCAAAGAAATCACACAACCTCTCACTTCTCTTCTAGTAACTCTAAAAAAGTTTCCATATCTAAATGATTTGGGTCAAAATCTTCCAAATCGAAAATTGGAGGTTTTAAAGATACCCTGTAGTAAGGTGAACCCCAACTATCTACTAACCGAACAAGTAAATCACCGAAAATGTAAGTTTTACTGCCGTGGTACATAAACGTAAAAGGTATATCTTCGACCTCAACTCGATTAAGCATGTAGTCTGGATTTACAAGCCTATTGTTATTTCCTTGAATGATGAAGCCGTTTCGCTCACATAAGTAATGTAACAACTCAATCTTGTACTGCTCAGTCTCCTTTAGAATCCTACGGACTCTTGCGACCATGCGTTTATTGAAATGTTCTTTCGTTTCCACTAAAAGCACCTCTCTTATCAACTACAACTATAGATTTATTATCAATTAAACCAGTAGACCAATAATCAGTCAAAGTTAAACCTTCGTTATATTTAATAGGACTCTTTGTTTTACCTGTTCTGTTTCCTATAAAGAAAAATTCTTCAACCATGTTTTCAACCTCAAAATTCTAACCACAAAGGACTAATACCCAAACCTGTGTCTTCAAAGCGAGAGTGCAAATTATCTAAAACAGAACTTGGAACAACCCAATCATTACCTGAGTTCTCTAGTTGAATATCAATTCTTTCACCTAACAACTCCCCTGACTTCAGTAAAGTTTGCAATCGTTTTGCAGTTGCTAAATAACGGTAGTCACCATAAAATTCAACAAGATAGACTTGCTTACTTCTTCTGTAAACCTGTTTTACCATAAAAACCGCACCCAACTAAAGTGTACCAACTACAGAAAACAACGTACCACGTTCTACTTTAGTCGTTTCCTTATTAAAGTCTACAAAAGTATCTACTTTCTTCAAACAAACTTCATTCTTCTGCCAACTAAACCAAGTAATTTCCATACTTAAACCTCTTTTCACTCTAAGTTATCAGCAATATATCTACCAAAAGTCTCAACAACCTCAATAACTAGAGCGTTTCCCATAAAGAATTTTCTGCGAGTGTCCGATACCGTAACTTCTTTTCCCTTGCTCAATTTAACTTGTGTCCAGTTGTCCGGGAAACCTTGTAAACGCTCTGTTTCGAGTGGTGTTAAGAGTCGATACCCTTTCTCATCTTCAATTAAATGAGTGGTGCGACTTATAGAACCCTCAGAAGTTAACAAAGTTCGAGAAGGTAAATCTGCGCTATCTACTAAAGCCATAGCACCTTCAGAGTAAATGTAAGTGAAACCTTCAGAGTTGGTGCGCTCAAACTTCTTAGCGCCTCTCAAATAACGGAACTTGTTTACTTTGTCCTCAGATAAATAAAGTTCCTGTGGTAAATCAGCGGGATTTTCTAACACATCTCTGAGAACCAAACTAGCGCCATCATAATAAGGCTCTAGCTCCTTTGTAATGACTTTACCCTCTATCATACTACCAGAGTTCCAAAACTGCGTAGAAAAGGAATCTGAGACTTCTACGATGTCTTCGGATAATACAAAGTAATGACTTCTATCTTTTACAATTTCAGCTTTAGTTGGGTAGGTCTCCTCAAAGATACCACTAGCACCAACTCCAAAATCCTCTAAGACTTGTTGTTGCTTGAAGTAATCTGTATCTTTTCGATAAGCAAAGAGAAAGACCCTCTTTCTTCTCTGGCACCAACCATAATCTGCAGAGTTAATAACTCTCCAATCAACACCGTAACCTAAATCAGCAAAGGCTCTTAACATAATAGCGAAATCTCTACCTCTTTGTTTTGAGGGGGCTTTCAACAAGCGATCTACGTTTTCGAGTAGTAAATACTTGGGGTTACTTAGTTGTGTGGCTCTGACGATTTCCCAAAAGAGGACACCTTTTCGACCCTCGATACCTTTTTCATCTTTCTTGGTTCTTGCTACAGAGTAATCTTGACAAGGAAACCCACCCACAATCAAATCTACCTCACCTCTTAAGGCAGAAAAGCGCTCGTCGGAAATTTTAGTGATGTCTTCGTTCCAATTTTCACTGTCTGGGAAATGGTAATTGTAGACCTCAAAGGCATCTTGCGACTTTCTCGACGGTTCAAACTGGTTCGACCACAAAGTTTTTAAAGTAGGACTTGCTTTTTCAAGACCTACTCGGAAACCCCCTACCCCTGCGAATAATTCAAGTACGTTCAAGTTAATTAGTCCCTCTTCCTTTAAATTAAATAGAACAAGTTCCCCAAGTATAACACAATAGCGCATCACGCTTTAGTTCTACATTCGGGTAATCTTGTAACAAACCTCTTGTATCAAAACGCTGATTTACAATAACTGAGTAACCATTTGGCGTTTTGTGCAAAGTTACAGATATTGGAGGTCGCTTTTGACCTTTCTTTGTCTGCGTGGTCTCATGTGCAATATGTAAGTCTTCAACAAACTTAGTTAACAAAACCTCAGTATCTTGACCTTCAACTGGATCGAAGTCGAACAACCAATGCTGCTTATCTCCACAAGCATTTTCTACCTTAGCTGCAAGAGAAGCTACTCTCTGAGGTAATGTAGATAAATCAAACTCTTGATCCAACATCTTGTGCTGCAAAGCCTTAAAGGTTTTTGAATTAGACCTTGGGTTCACAGAGATATACATCCTCGAAAATTCACCAACTTGACCGTCATTAACAAAAACTTGAAACTGAGACTTAATTTTTTCAAAATCCTCAGTTGTAACAAATGATACTTTTCTTTCTTTAAAAGTTTCAAGGTGCTTGTTATCCTTATTTCTTGAGACAAACAAGACAACATTTAGCTTATCTAAGTTAAGTCTAGTGTTTCGACTATCATTATTAACATCTGTCATAAAGGAACCTCCTTAATCTTAAACATACAAAATCTCAATTACTTCAAGAAGGAACTGCTCTAAAACTTGCTCCGCTTCAATTTGAGGATACCCAAAGACTGGTGTAACCTTATCCTCAGACCAATAAGGTTCAGAATCACCTAAAATTACAACTTTTTCTGTACCATCTACAAATTCAACTGAAATTTGTGATTTAGTTAATTTTATAGAGCGAACAAGAGTATAAGTGTCCCAAAGCTGCTCCTCTTTATCTACGCTGTGTACTACAAGCGAAACTAAAGTTGCAACTAGGTATTCTGGGGCAGTTTTATCCAACATATAGTTTTCATATTTTAATTTCATTTATCGCACCTCTTCATATAGATAGTCTATAGCCACTTGTTTCATTTTCTCCAATAAACGAGTTACACTAAGGCAACTAGAACCAAAATCTGGTTTAATCTCATTTTCTGCCCAATAAGGTTCAGTATCCCCAAGAATTAAAACCTTAGTTGTATCATCTGTAAAAACAAATTGGATGCAAATACGAGATAGATGCACGGAGCGAACAAAATTTAAACGATGTCTAAAGCTAGACTCGCTATCTGTAGTAAAAACAGTGTAACTAGCTAAGATTTCACTCAATTCAATTACCAAATTTGTATTTTCTGTGTAGTCCTCATATTTTAACTTCATTTACTAACCTTCCCCTCTTTCTTATAATAGTGTGAAATCACTTTCTTTTTCAGATACTTCTTTAAATGCGCAGAATTAGAAACAACAGAGGTGTGTTTTTCATTCGACTTCCAAAAGGCTCCATGTTCTTCCAATTTCAAGGTGTTTACGACACCATCAGAAAACATAAACATAATGCCAAAGTCAGTTTCTCGAACCTTCCAAATCAAATTCTCTACTTCCACGTAACCCACAAAATTTCGAACTCTATTTAAACCTATAAAGTTTCTAAATAACTTTACTTTATTTACTGGTTTCTTTCTTCTCACTAAAACCATAAGTTTAAACCTCCACGTGCTTGAAGCGATACCCCAAAGACTCTACCTTATCTTCAATTTTCCAAAATGAGGAAATTCCAAGACCTGCAAAACTCTGTAGACCAATTTTGGTTACAGACTCTAAATCTGAAATAAAGGTAAAACCTTTAGCTTTCAACAAGACTCTGATTTTATAGTTGAACAAGTCAACTGTAAGACAAGGTTCAATTTGAGAACCTGTGTTTTTCGGACGGTAAGTAACAACACCCTCAACCTCAGTTAAGACTTGACCTTCTTTTAACAAACGCTCAGAAACCCTAGAAGAGCTTCGGTAACAAATGACCAAACCTTTATCGTTGATGTACCAAGACTTGCTAACGTTTTTGATAATGTTAGCGATTGATTTCTCAACAAACGGTAGGCGAGTTGGGGATACCCTTTGAGTGTTGGAAACTGCAACTAGAAAGTCTCCTGTGTTTTTAGCAGTCAACCAAGTAGAACCTTTGAAAAACTTCTCAAACCACTTCTGTTCTGTTTCATCTACACTTTTTACAACTGTATCTACAAAAGGTAGAAAGCTAGAGAAAAAATCATCTGAAAGCTCAGTAACCTCAGAACCAAAGACCAAGCGACAAAATGAGCCGAAAGCGGTCTCACTCATATTGTCTAGTAAATCTAGGTTGAATACAAGAGTATTTTGCAAAGGTGCAACCACTCGACTATTCGTCCAAGCGCTCTTATTTAACTTCTTACGAGCAAAGCTAGAATAGTTTACTCCTAATTGTTTTTCTGCTTCCGTGGCTGAAATTCTATTTGAAAGAAGAGCAGACATAATGTTGGATACCCTATCCGCTTCTTCTTTTACTGCTCTATATACTTCTTTATCTAAGTTAGACACTACAATTCTCCTTTAAATTACATTTTCTAAAGTCGCTGCAAACAAAGTCTTCTTATCTGTTACATCTGTTAGAACTACTAAAACTCTACTTGGGATAAGGTTCTCAGTATCGTAGAAGCATTCAACACCATATTTGTAAGTGTGAGTATACGCTTCAGCACTTCTGTGAACCAAGTTTCCTACTACACGTTCGAAGTCATCAAGAGACAATCTTTGAGTGTTTTTAGAATTAGCGAAAGCAAAGGCATTTGTCGATACCGATTGCGCAATCTGACGGACATTTCTAGCATGAGTTTCGTCATTAGGGATGAACTTAATATCAGCACGAAAGCCACTGTTTAAGCGAGCCGTTCCAGTGAACATGACATCACCAAACTCCCCATCATTCAAACAATAACGAAAGGGAACTAAATGTGTACGGTGGTAGAGAGGATACGGTTGGTCTTTGATTTTGATCCACTCAGACTTTACTAAGTCAAATCCGGGAACTTGAGCGTTCTTGCGAGCTTCATCATCTCGACTATAAAACCCTCGTTTAATATCTCTACCGCGCTCATCTATTTCTTCGCCTGTGAAGGTAATGAGACCCCCTACGATACGACCGATTGAGTCTTTCTTCGCTAAAGTGTAAGAGTTAGTCTTATGAACCAAGGAAACATCTGTCAACATTTTGTGGAAATCTCCCCTAGTTGCGACTTCCTCATAAAGAATATCATTATTATAGGCTAAAAAGTCGTGCTTTGGAAGACTAGAATTTGGCTTAGCTGGAGCAATTCTGCGCTTCATATAAGATTGTCTTTCTTTCTCAATATCAGGTTTGAAACCATCATTCAAGTTCCCTTTTTCATCTGAGTTTTTAAAGAGAATAACTCCCGCTAACACTAACAAGACCCAACCCATCAACCAATATGAGGTAAACAACATAATTGCACCACTAACTGATAGAAAATGCACTAATCTGTACATATTTTCTCCTAAACTTTAAGTTAAACTAAACAAGGAACTAAGTTAGTTTCCAAAACAGACAAACAGTCCATAAAACTAAGCAAATCAACTACAAATTGACTCTCTTTCATAGGACGAGAAGTAACCACTCCAATAGCTGAATTCGTGGAATGATACCGGAAAATGACTGTACCTCTTTCGACTTCCCACTCAAAGTCACCTTTTAAATCCAAATGGTGCGTTTCCTTTAACTTTTTAATCGTTTCAAACATAAGTGAAACCCTCTTTCTTCTATTTTAATTTTCTTTATTATATCACAAAAGAGAAAATAAGTCAAATAAATATAGGTGCAGACTCTTGCTCTACACCTACTTTCTTTAATCTATACCACAAATATCGCTCCTACACAGAGCAAAGTCAACCCAACCGCCCCTAAACCTGCTAGATATAAATGTTCCCTTCTCATAGTTTCTTTATTCTTCACTTCTTCGAAAACTTGGAGTTCTTTCAAAACAAAGGATACCGCAATTCCGAATAGAAATAAAGTGTTAAAGACAAAGAGAAGCCATAAATAAATGCCGCCCATAAGGTTTACCAAAAAGCCCCTTTTGGTTTATAAGACTTAATCTTACTTGAAAGCTCTCCACGCTTGTTCTCATCAGCTTTCTTGAAGAGTTCTGTACGAGCTAGAGCCATCTCTGAGTCATTCAAAGAAGGGTCTGCGTACAAACGATAGTCCAAGTTGAAACGCGCACCCTCTACCAACTGGTACATTTGGTACTCATTGTAAATCGGAAAACTGTCTTTATCGGTACTACAAACCAAACTCAAACAACCGAAGTCTGAAGCTCTCCAACACTGTTCGATCTGACCTGCAGTGAAGTTCTCATTGATGTAATGTTGAATGAAATCCACTACAGACATCTTCAAGCGACCTCTTAGAATCGCCAAAATCTGACTCTCTGACCATGAACCCTCCAAAAATGGAGAAATATCAACCCCAGCCATACGAAGGGAAATCAGAAAATCGAGGTAGTCTTTGTCGGATACCGCTCGACTGTTCTGCAAGTCAGTGATTTCAACACCTTGAACCAAAGCAGAAGCGAAAACTTCTATTGTAGACAAAGGAATTAAAGTGAAATCTACCTTAGAGAAGTCTACATTTTCAAGCGCCAAATCAACAAGGATACCGAAGGTTTTTGGTTCTACCATCAACTCATAATTGGTTGAGTTGAAGTAGTTAGATAAACCACCAGAGTCCAAAGTTCTATGAGCGCTATACAACTTGTACAAAGGAGTTAGCACATCTTTATCCAAATTAGCGTTTACCAAATAAAGAGGTACATCATGCTCCAAACATAGACGAACTGCTCTTAGCAGCTCAAAGTCTACCTTATCACTTGTTATAAAAGGTGTTAAATCCAAACCGTGAAGGAGACCGAGAGTCAACTCGTCCTTCACGTTTCGGTTTACATCTAATGCTTGCAAGTCAAAAAAGGACAAACCTAAATTCGCATTCTTATTCAAATTCTTTACCACACATTCTTAAAATCAAAGTTTCAAATCAAAGTCTGTGAACGCGCCTAGTTGTTCTTCGACCTTGGCTTTTTGCATGCGTTCTTTCAAACTCAATTCCTCTTTCAATTTTACACCATTTAATACCACTCCGTCAAGTGGAGTCCATGATTTAATTGGGATACCCATCTCTTTTAGGAATGGGGAAGCCTTACCTCTACGAGTGAGGTAAATCGTAACTTCATCACCACGTGTTCCAGCTACGAAGTGAACTCGACGTTCTTCTTCATAACTTAACTCACCACTCAAAGTGTAAGGGAAGACACCGTCAGAGTCATCAAAGATAATATTAACGTTGGCTTCACGACCTTTAAAGCTAAACGGAGTAGCAAAGGTCAAGAGTGATGTACCCCCTCTTTTTGCTTCACGGATTTTATTGTTGATAAAGTCCATGTTACTAAAGAAGTCAGTTACAGTTTCACTTTCTTCTGCCAAAGTTGAAATAGTACCGACCACCTCTGCATTAGAGGGTTCACCCCAATAGAGAACATGAGCTAAAAGCTCTTTAAAAAGAACCATTTCTCCGGGAAATTCTTGACCATAAGTCTTTCTCAACTTGTCTACCAAAGTAGCCATAGACTTAAGACCATATTCTTGCGCAATGAAGTCCAAATAAGCGTAATTATCGGAGAACAAGATATTTTTGTTCTCTGGAATAGCGTTCATTAGGCGCTCTGCGAGAGTTTTGGCGTCCCAAGGTTTTAACTCAGGTGCTAAGACTTTCAAGTTATTCTTAATATCAACCAAACCGCGACCACGCACCATTTCAATGAGGTTCCAAACCTTTTGATACCTCGCAGTTCTGAAATCCCTTACGTCTCCTAGCAAGTTGAAGTCACCTTGGCGCTTGACTGCGTATAAAATAGAAGACGGAGAGTAAGTAAAGTTCACTCGTGACTGAACTGCAATCGTTTTTCCTTCCGCTAAATACTTATCAATCAACTGCAAAGAAGCGTCAGCCATATCTTTTACAGAGTCAAATTGATAAGCTTCGAGAACACCACCTTCTTTAAAAGAACGTAGAGAGTGTTCATAGCGGTTTGAGTTCTTCTCAATCGACTTCGTAATCGGCTTCAAAATGTTTGAAGGGCAACGGTAAGATACCGAAAGCGGGTACTTAGTAGGTTGGTACTCCTTGTCGAACCACTCCATGACCTCTGGATTTGACCCACGGAAACCATAAATGGATTGGTCTGGGTCACCTACAATAACGACACGTGGACAGTTCTCAAAAATCGGCTTCAAGACTTGGTACTGCAACTCAGACATATCTTGGGCTTCGTCCAACATGAAGTATTCGTAGCGGTTTTTGTAAAAGTTGACCCAAGCCATTTGAACTGGATCATCTTTCTTCTCTACAACCATATAATCGTAGACAAGAGACATCAAATCATCAAAATCAATGACGTTCATAGAAGTCTTTAGCGCTTGGTAGTCTTCAACGACCATAGGAAGTAAGTTTCTTGGGAGGTTCAAGCGCTTTGCCGTTTCTGCTGCTTCCCCAAATTGGTACTCAGTAATCGAGCAGTTACGGTAGTTAGAAATAATCGCAGACAAGTCTCGCTTATCTTGAAGGGAAATATAGTTACTTCCTTCTTCTCCCAAGTCATGCTTACGGAAAAGGCGACCCATAATCGCATTGAAAATACGAGAACCCTCAGTATCTCCACCACCTGTGTCCAACATTTGAACATAGTCTGATTTTGACTTATCTGTTAAATTAAACCCTCTTAGTCTTAACAACTCAAAAAACTCTGACTGTAATGTACTGAATGTGAGGTCTGAAGTGGATACCCCCGTAAGACCTAATTTAGCAAAAGTACGCTCTACATTTTGCTTAATCTCTTCTGCTCCCTTGCTCAAGAAGGTTGTAACCCAAGCGACTTTCTTCCCTCTTTTAGCTGGTGAAAGTCTTCCAATCGTTTTATCCTTTGCTAAAATCAAAGAAATAGAGGTAGACTTACCGGAACCTGCGGTCGCAAACAATTCTGTGCGACCCTCAGAGCGGATAATAGGTTCTAGTTCTTCTAGGTTATAACCTTTAGAAGCGACCAACTCCAAGTATTTCTTCATGTTTTCTTCGTAAATCTGCTCCTCAGTAACTTTTTGGTCTGAATTTACACTAGATTTTACACCTAGCAAACCCTTGTCATTACTGAGATTGTCGAGTGCTGATTGATACATTTTTACCAACTTTCTACTATTATATACTAATATATATATACTAAATTAGTTTTCTGACTAAAATTGTCTGATTTGTTTTTGTAAAAATAAATCTTGTTGTTTTATTTTTATGCTAAATGGAAAAAGGACTGAAATTTTTGGTAAAATCTAAAATCCAACTAGTGGCAAGTTGTTTCCATGTTAGTGTTCATAAATGGAAAAATTTCATATTGTTAAAAGGATACCCACTTTCCGTGTCTTGTAAACCCAAGTCAGACAAGCGATTTAGTTAAACTTTCTACTTTCTAATATTGTTTTTGTGGAAGAAGAGTAAAGTCTTTGTTTAGATACCTCATTAAAGAAGCCAAAAACCTTGATTTAACAATGATCTCTACTAAATAAGACTTTGCAATCTAAAATTCCAAATTTGAGGAGTTTATTTTGTGGCAGAGAATTTTGCACTTGTGTTAGATACCCACTACTGAATTGTGAAAACCTTTATCATATAAGGGTTTTCTAAAATTTACCTATTACTTGCAAGTTATAGAGGGAAATTTTGTGGCAGAGAATTGCGCACTTATGTTAGATACCCTCTTTGTATTTTAAGAAACCTTATTATATCAACGGTTCTCAAAATTTCGATAATAAACTCATTGAGGTTTAACCTTAGAGATAAAATTTTAGTGGCAGAAAATCCAAAAAGTTCTTGCGATACCCTCGAAATGCTTTTAAATCAAGGAAATTATATTTAAGTTCATCTAAATCCTTGCTAGTATTGAGTTTCTAAAAAATCACCCCTACTTGTAGTCAATTTTCCACTTTCAACTTTCTGATTTGGAGAAAACTGAGAGGTATGATAGGATACCCTCTTGCTATTTTGCTAAAACTTTAATACCAAGGTTTACCACAATTTCTTCTAAAGAAACTTAATTTGAAAAGGCAATATAACCAATAAATGCGAGTAGGGGAACCATAATCGCAGCTAACACCCACAGAATAGCAGTATTAAACTTTGGTTTATCCTCTTGCTTTTCCTCTTCCTCAGTTTGAACTGGTAAATGGTGTGCAGACGAATGAGGATACCCATATAAAGGGCGGTACAAAAGCAAATTTAATGGAGTGTCTGAGGAATAAAAGGTCTTCACAGTATTTTCAGACGAAGTGAAAGACGGAACTGAGGTGTGACCACTCTTGAACTCTGCTTGAGAACTTAGCGAGCGCCAAGAGGAAATTGGCGTCCCTATCGCACTAGGTCGGTAAGACCGGCCGTGACTAGAACTAGAGTGAGAACTACCTTTAGAACCAGTTGAACCTCCGTGGTTGCTTATGTTGTGTGAGCCAGTTGAACCTTTAGAACCACCACCGGAACCTTTTGAACCACCATGTGAACCACCTTTAGAACCCCCGTGAGAACCACCATGACCTCCGCCATGACCACCTCCGTGACCCCCTCCGTGACCGCCCCTAGCGAGCACCAAGGTTGGAGAGGATACTGAAAGTGCTAATAAGCCAACTAAGGCTATTTTTGAAAGTTTTCGTAACATTTTTCAAATCTCCTTATATAGTTTGTCTCAAGCTCTGAATAGTTTGAAACCAAGAGCTTGTACTTATCTGAAGTAACTTTCTTATTGTAGAGGTAAAGCTCTGGTACTGCTATTTTAAATACTTGGTGCAACAACTCTAAAGGAAAAGTCTCACGAAGTGATGAGATACCTTGCCTAGATAGTTCTGTAAGTTCAAATAAATCTTTACGTAACAAACGATTAGAGTAGTTTGTTAAGTTATTTTTCTTGTAATCAAAAGGGTAATCAAGAATTTCAAATAGACAAGTATAACTCCCCTTTTTATTTGTTTGAACCAACCCTCTATAAAGCCTATGTTTAAAGAGGTTCACACACGAAACCGTGCGCTCTACCCCATCGTCTACTATTTCAACCTTGTATTTGTAGTTATCTTTCATGTAAATACCTACTTTTTCTAGTAAATCTCTTTAACTTTACAAAAGTATTGAATTTCATAACCTAACTTTTCTTCCAGTTGCGAGGTGTAAAAGGATACCCTCTCACGAATTTGCGAAACCTCTACGGAATACTGCTTTTGGTAAAGTTCTTCATCAAATGAAACTCCATAAGACAGTAACAAGAAGAGAGTTGCAACCTCAATCGGAAGAACGGTCGTTTCAAAGTGTAAGTTCTCATTTAGAACTGTAATCGGTACAGAATAAACAGACTCTACTTTCGTAATGAAATAATGCTCTGCGTAGACTGAGTTATTAGTTTGAGCGTAGTTGACTCCTAAGGTGTCCCATCCTACCTCTACTCTGCTTACAGTTAAGGACGGTTCAAGAAACTCAATGTAGCTACCGTACAAGTCTTGAATAGACTCTGGGAGACTTTCAAAGTCCTCTAACAAACCCTCTCTGGTCTTATAAAAATTATAAGTATGAAACTGAACTTCTGTGTCTGTAACCTTAGTAATCTTAGCTAAATGAACTTTGTTAATGAACTTGTTAGTACCTTTGCTACTGCGAACCTCTTCATTTGCTACATAGCCTTTTTCATAGAGAAAGACAAGTGAACCCTCCTGATACCCTTGCTCTGTGAAGAGCTTTTGTTTCTCAGAAATTGGTAACACCTCTTTGTTCATGTACCCATGAAAGCGAGCCATCTCAACATAAAGTTGACTGTTAATCGTGTCTATATCTTTCGCACTCAAATCATAGTCAATCGGTAAATACTCAAAGAGTTTGAAATAGTAAAGAATACTGGACTCAGCTAACTCTGAGGAAAGACCTTTTACACTTAAATGAAAATCTCCTACAATCACATCAAGATAAATCGCAAACCACAAGACCACCAAGCTATACGAGAGTTGGTAAGGGTAGTTACTGGGTTTCAAATAAGTATAGTTCTCTTCAGTTACCACAAAGGAAGTGCTTGAAACTCTGAAATGCTCTACGATTGTTTCAAAGTGAGCCAACAACCTCCGATAATCATAGCTAGGAGGAACTGCTGCTACAGTTTCTTTTAAAGTTAAAAGCTTACGAGCAGAAGCCGTGCTCACATACGGATACCCATCTAGTTTACTGAGTGCTTGTGGTTCAAAAGGAACTGTTGGAATGAACTCTGGTACAGTCTTGTAAATCTCACTATAAGCAATGTTGTAAAAAGACCAATAAAGAGCCTTGTATGGAGAGTCTATCGTGTATTTATCAACCATCTCAAATCCCCTCAACCTTCTCAAAGTCAACCAATTCAAGGTTTGGGAAGTTTTTCTTCTGCAGTTCAATCATTAAATCTGCAGAAAAGCTTTTATTTAAGGTGTGATACCGAGTGAGAGAACCCCAAACCTTAATATCTTCAAGGTTTTCTAAAAGGTACTGTTTGATTTGTTTCTCTACCTCTAAAACCTTGGCAAGTGAGTAAACCAACTCGTCTGTAGACTTGTTTCTAATCAAGTCGGTTTGGTAAAGCTCATTCGCTTTCTTATCTAAAAGACTTGGAGCGAACTGAACCAAGATTGAATTTGAAATCGTCTCTATAATAGAAGAAAATTCATCAGAATTAAACTGCATGTATTCTTCAATAACCTTGAATTGACGGTTTTTCCAAAGACTCAGCAAGCCTGTTGGGAACCGAGATTCTAAACTCTCTTCAACCTTTTGACTTGCGTAATAAACTTGACGAGAAGTCAAATTTGAAAGAGCGACCAACTGCTGGCGGTCAAGACCTGATCGATACAAAACCAACAAGTTAAGAGTATTTTCTTGATTCGATTTACTCAAATCTAAGTAAGACCCTTTCTTCAAATAATCAACAAGAGTCTTTGCAAATTGTAAATCTTCAAGTGTTTGTAAAACAGAACTAGAGGGAATGTGTTTGTTATTCTCTAATCTCGTTTGGAACAAAGTAATATCAGAATAAATCTGATTTAAAGTATTAAATATCGGTTTCTTTTTACTCATAAAAGTTAAAAACCACACAAAAAACTACTATTTTATGATTTATTTTTAAAGCACAAAATAAATCATTCTACTTTTCTGTACTTTATCCTCTCTATAAAATTTTCAGTCTGAAATCTAGCTATATGGCTAGAAATTTTCTTTGCTGAATTTCTTAAGGTCTATTATACATTATTTTAAAATAAAAATCAAGTAACAAGATGTACAAAATCTAAATCAAAATGAGATAAGTTCAGTATTTTTGGACTAAAGTAAATCAGTTGGATTGAAATGAGGTTTACTATAAAGAAAAAGTAAAAAGTGGGATACAGAATGAGAGAGGCTGGGTTGTGTTTTTAATAGTAGAAAAGAAAGTTGGGAAAGGTTTTCTACTTTCTGCTTTCTGCTTTCTGTTTTCTGCTTTCTGTTTTCTGTTTTCTTATTTTCTGTTCTCTAATCTCTAACTTCGGTTCACTTCAAGAATCTCAGAACTGAAGACCAATTTAGAAACGCACGTAGACTGAGGATACCGCAAGGTGTTTGAGTTCAGTTTGAGTTTGTCGGAAGTTGGGCGTTCCGTAAATTTCTATTTACTCTTGCTGAAGTTCAAACTACTTAATTAGAACCAACACTCACAAGAAAGGAACACCGCAGAGCAAAGCTGAAGCCCAACAAAGTTGGGCGTTCCTTTTAGTTAAACGAGAGAGAGAGCAAAGTGAAGGAAACAAGACGAATACTAAGCCAGAACCTAAACTTATAGAAGAAACAAGACCTAACCAAACTAATTAGAGTTGAACAGAAGTTGGGCGTTTCAATTAGAGGTTGAACTTAACAGCAAAAGCTGAAACGCAAAGCGAGGATACCGCGGGGGTGGTTTTGGGGAGTTAGACCTCAAACCTCAAACCTCAAACCTCAAACCTCAAACCTCAAACCTCAGACCTCAGACCTGCACAAACAATACAAACACAAACAGAAAACCACCAAATCCTTACGGAATTGGGGCGTTCCTCTATTTTCAAACGAAAATTTAAGGTGAGAAAACTGAAAATGTATGACACTTTCTAGGAGGTTCTATGACAAACTGAGAACAATTTAGGATAAGCAAACCTCAGTGTAAGACAAAAAGATAATAACTTATGACAAAATAGCAGTCATTCTATGACATATATAAGCAGTTTTAAGACAAAATTCAGTCAATTTAGGACAAAATTTACTCAATTTAGGACACTTTCAGATAAAGTTAAGACAAACTGGCAAAGTTTTATGACACTTTTAACCCAATTTAAGACAAATCTGAGGAATTTTATGACACTTTGAGAGAAAGCTAAGACAAAATAAAATCATTTTATGACACTTTCAAATAAATCTAAGACAGAAAAGCAGTAAGTTATGACAAAATTTAGAAGTGTTATGACAAAGCTAGGACAGAAAAATCTGTTTCTATGACACAAATCGAAAAAGTTATGACAAAAATAAAAAGAGGTATGACACCCCTCAACTACTGCTTTTTGGAAAGCTAAATATCGTTAGTTAGGTAGAAAAAGAAAGAAACTTCGCAAAAGTCTTGAAATTAAGGATACCGCTAGAGAGGTTTTGAGGAGGTTAAATTTAGTTCTCAAAACCAAACTACAGACATTTTTTCTCAGAATCAATTTTAAAGGTTCTCATTTGCTCCGTGTTGCATTTAAAATCGAAGTTGGACATATTATACCATATTAGGTTAAAATCGAATCTGGGGTAATCTGGGACTTTTTAGAGAAATAGAAAAAGTGAAGAACAAAATCTTCACTTATCTTCTACGTTTTGTTGCACTGATAGGTTTAACTTCTTCTTCAAAGCAGTCTGTGAAGTCTACTTCTTTCGAGGTGTAAAGAAAACCTAGACTACCCAAAACTAATACTGCGAGTAATAACCACAAAGTCTTTACTCCCAACCATCATCTGAGTTTGCTGCACTCTCATAGTCTACTTCAGCTCCGTCACGGAAGCTCTTCTTAGTGAGGAGAGAGTAAATCCACAAACCAAAGTACCAAATAACAACTACTGGGAAAACAATTCCCAAAGGAATAGTTGCAACAATAATATCAAGGTTGGACACACCCATCAAACGGAATACAAAGAGGAACACAACCGCAAGCATGGTTAAAACCATAGTAACCATGAGAGTTAGAAGAGGTAAGTTCCATTTATTTACATACTTCATAATTTTTAACCTTTCTTAAAACCTACATTTGTACTCGCGCCCTGCGAGGTGATACCGTAGTAAGTCTGAACCCTGAGTCACTAGAACCTCTCTAGTTACTAAATCAATAGTCTTACCTAAACCATGTTCTAACAAGAGTTCATAAGCTTCTTGCAAGGCTTTAAACTCTTCATGAGATCCACCATCTATATCTGGGTGAACCTCCTTAGAGCGCCTTTTATACGCTTGTTTCAAACTAGTTTTTTCTACAGTTATAACACCTTCAAAGCCGAGAGTCTTTAAGGCTTTCTTAATTCTTTGTAATTCTACCATATTCTATCTAAACGTGCAAGAGTTTCTTTATCTGTAGTAATTAGCGCTTGCCACGTAAACGTGGGTTGGGTAACGTCCTACGGTGTAAGGGTGGCGGACAACCTTGTAGTTTGCTTGATTGTCTTGGTATTTGAGGATACGGTAAGGGTTATCGTCTACAAAAACCACCTTATCTGAACTATCCTTTGCAGACTGTAAAAGACGAGCTAGAACTTTCTCTTCTTGCTTTACGCTATAGAAAGACATAAAGGCTGAACTTCCATAACCTAAATGGTTAAGGAGTTCTCTTTTCTTCTCTGCAATTTCCTTGTTAGGACTCAAACTAATAAAGCAAATGTCTTCAGTATGAGAGCCTACGAGACCTTGCAGATACCCTTCAACCCTTTCGTTGACTGCAATTTCACCGTATTGGTAAAATCGAGGATTTGAAAAGTGTTTGAGCAAGTCTTTCTTCAACTCATAAGACAACTGTTTCTCCGGTTCATAAGTCGGTTTGAAATCAACCAATCGACTTGCTGAATCAAGGAGTGTATTATCTAAATCAACATAAACGCGCAATCTGTGAACCTCACTAAATTTAATTTAAAGCTATGAAAAGCCTTTATTCCAAAGCGATAAAAACTATTTCTTTCCATGTAAACTTAGAAAAGAACTTCAAAACTCTTTCTAAGCTGAATTTATTTATAGCATTCTCTGAGTTCTTTATATAAGTCTCCAAATCAAACTGAGGGTAAATCGTTTGATACACCTCTGTGTCTAAGCGAGAACCTAAGTGGGAAACACCTTTATAAAACAAGGTGTCTTCCAACCCCATATTTCGAATCCACTTGCAAAACTGAAGGCTCTCACTTGGAGTTAATCTATAAACCTTGTTGGTTTGTACAAGAGAGTTAGGAGCCAAGGCAATCAGCACGCGGTCGAGGATACCCTCACCTTCAATCCACAAGAAACCTAGCTCTTTCAAGGCTTGGAGCAGTTTATCTCTCTCGTATATAGTAACAATTAAGTGCCTATCTTCCATGCAGTTTGACACCTACTAACACTAAACCTCAACAGGCTTAGGTTCTTCCTTATTCTTATGTAAATCCTTACAAGAGTTGTCTTTGCAAGAGTGCTTGTACTCTGTTACAACCGAAGTGTAAGCACTTGACGAACCTTGTGTTGGAGGTACTTCTTTCGACTTCAAAGCAACTCTCCTTTACTTTCTTGTTTCTTTTGTCTTCAAGGTACGAGCAGAAACTTTAGGTGTAGAAGTTTTAGCTACTTTTGGTGTAGCTTCTGCGCTCTTCTTACTGCTTGAACCTGTGCGAATGATTTTTGGCTTTTCAACGTCACCAAATTTCTTATATAAGTCAACCAATTCATCATTGACATATTTCTCTCTCAAAATACCTGATTGAGAGTAGACAAGGCGCACGGTTGCGCCATTTTCGAGATACCCGTGAACAGTTTGGTTCATTGAAGTGCGAGTAACCCGAACCTCACCAACCAAGCCATTTTCCTTGCGAATTTTCACTAAGTTTTGGTGAATACGGTGGAGTTGAATCTTGAAGATTTTCTCAGTCTCACGTGTGTAACCCAAAGGAATGTGGTAATTGCGCTCTGGAAGTACAAACTCTGCTCCTAAATTACATGAAGGTAAGTTCTTCAACATGTAAGGTTTTAAGGAAATATCTACATCCTTTGTAATCCACAAATGAAGTTGAATAGGAATTTCAATACCCTCTACCTTCAAGGTAATGGTACGGTCAATCTTAATATCTAAGTCTAAACCATCTTGAACATATTCCAAATCACTCCACAAACGAGTGTTGAACTTGTACTTCTTGTCATGGTACAACTGTTTTAAAACGTTGTTTACTACTGTCTTTTCCCAGTAGTCCTTAATCTCCTGTGTGACCTTTACAAATGGAGTCGAAGGAAATTTAGTTAAGTCTAAATCTGCTTTCTTTTCTCTCAAAAACACCAGCTCCTTCTAATTATTTACCAAACATAAATTGCTCTTGGTCTTTAGCAAACTGCTCAGTGTAACGGTCTAAACGCATGTACATTGCAGCCTTAGAAATCCCTTGTTTTTCTGCCCACTGAAGAACTGGGATACCCTTGAAATAAATGGCTTTAATGTCCTCTCTCATCTGTTTAGTTGTCTTGTCTTTTAAGTAAGACTTCAACTTAGTTGGTGAGACTCTAAACAAGTCTTCTTCAAATTCTTTAAAGGCACTTGCTACCACATTGTAAGGGTAAAGCTTCGATAAAACCTCTGGTGTTGCTTCTTGGTAAGCTACAACTCCACTTACTCTGTTCTTACGAGACTGTACTTTTACTTCGTTTTTAGCTTCAAGCCACTTCTTGAAGGGAACTTCAAGACCTCTACTTAAACCAATTAAGTAAATAGTTTGCTCTTCGAATGGGAAACAAGTGAAGTGCAAGACTTCAATCCCTTCTGCACTTGCAAAAGCGTGTACTAAAGACGATAACTTAGACAAACGACTCAACCCTACAACCTCAGACAATTCATGAAGTGAAATAATTTTACTATTTTCAACCTTAGAACCATCTTTCAAGAACTTCTCACTCTCAATAATTTCTTGATCCGTAAGGGGCGCTCTATCTACATAAGTTACACCTCTAACACGAGACTTAACTTCCCCTGTTTGAACTGGTTTACTTGCAAGTCCAATTCTACCATTTTGCAAATTATAGTTAAAGGAGGACTCTTGAATTTGGTATTTACTTCTATACTCACTACGAGTCAAACCTACTTCTTCTACCATAACACTTTCTAAATTACCTTTCATCTCGATTTTCTCTTTTATTATATCACAAAGTTTAGTAAAAGTCAAGAAAATAAGATAAATCTTGAAAATAACTTGAAAATAATGGCAAATAAAAAAAAGAAGAAATTTAAGCCCTCCTATTTTTTTTTTGAAAATTTAAAGAAGTGGATAATCCACAACAGTTGCACCTTCTTCTGATGGATACCCTTTGACACCTCTGTACAAGGCTCTTTCAAGTCCATCTAAACCGTGTGAAGAAGAGTTAACTAATTGAGCTTGAGAACCATCTAGTAAGCTCTTCAAGTGGTAAATCGTACCGTGACCTACAAAACGCTTCACAACAATCACAATATCAAAGTCTTTCAACTTATCTGGCACCAGTTCTGTATCATTGTGGGAACTAGAAGCAATCACTTCAAGCGCTTCTGCTTTCTTCTCATCTAAAACCAATGAGTTAAAGCGCTCTACTTGAGACTTGGGTAAGCCAATAATAGCAACTTTCTTACCTTTTAAGTCAAAGTCATATTTGGCAAAGGTTCTGTTGGATTTTGAGGATACCGCAGAAGAAGATGATGATGAGGTTGGTTTAATTTGATTGTCTTTATGAACCCACGCAATTCGTGGGATTTCTCCCGCTTTAATCACCAAATCGACTGAGTGTGCAGTCGCTAGGCGATAAGTCTTCACTAGGTAATCATTGAGGTTGAAGACCCCACAACGAGAACCGTAGTCCCTTAGAGACTTACCTTCTGAGTCAGACGGTACATAGTAACCCTCTTCATCTTTGTTTAAAGGGCAGTTTTCAACGTAAGTAAAGCCAGTTTTAGGTTCCAAATTGGTTTCATAAGAAATATTGTAAATGCGAGAACCTGAAAGACTAAAGGAAATAACTAAACCGTGACTCAAATCAAACCGTTTGTACACCTCAAAATTATTATCGTATAGGACTTCTCCAGTTTCCACATCTTCAATCTCAAAACCACGCTCTGTCAAGAGAACAATACCGCACAAACTACCTCTTGCATCTTGTGAAAAAGTTCGTGGACACCACTTGTAAGTGAGTTCTGAGGTCTGAGTTGGGAGTTCATCCGAGGAAAGTGCAACCTCTGAATACTCTACATTATCTAAGAACTCTGAGGACGGAAACTCCCCATGAGACAAAGAATTGTGGTCTTCGGAGGATACCACAACGAGGTTTTGTGGAGTATCTGAGTAAGCAAGGCTGTGATGTATTACTAGCTCTTGTTCTTCTTTAAGCAAAGGAGCCAAAAAGTCTCCAAACACTTTATTATCAAAACCTAGAAACTGCTTTGCGAGGTTTAGTCGTTCTAAGTCTCCCTCTAGTAAAATTTCTTTAATTACTTTGCGAAATTCATTCAAAAATTCTTCTGTAAAATTCATGGTTTTAAACCTTCTTATTCTTTCTATTTGTTTTTCTTACCTTATCTAATACCAGAGTAAACTGTTGTCCGTAGGTGCAAATATCGTCCTACTTTAATTTTGGTTGTGGGTTAATATCTAAAACCCTTGGATTCACAAAACTTCTTGTGACCTTACTGCAGTTTTTGTATCTTTCCTTGTAACAATAACAACAGACAAAGAATGTCAACCCCTTTTGATTTAAAGCAAACAACTGCTTTACCTTACGGTGGCAAATATCACAAGGCGCAGTCAAAGGCGCTTTTGAGGATAACGTAACAGTAGGTGTGAGCGAGTTGTCAAAGGTTGTTTCAATATCGAAAGCTACCGCTTTTGGAGAAACTGTAACTGTAGGCTCAGAACCGTTGTAAAAAATTGATTCAGGATCGAAATCCCAATTCTTCTTGTTTGGGTTTAAGAACGATTCAAAATTGATAAAATCACCTAACATAAATTTATTCCTATTTTCCTTTCTAAAATATAAGAAACTCCAAAAATTTTGGGATACCCAAAGGTAGTTTTATACTGGTATTCTTGCACTGTGCAAAAAGTTCTCAATCTGTTCCATAGCTTCATTTATCTTTGTTATCACTGCTGAATTAGAGTAAATTTTGCATGGAACAGTAATTTTCGCAGTAAGTGGGTCATTAGCAAAATTTGAAAAATCAAGCACCAAACCCTCAGAACCTAAATTAAACCTTTGAGCTTGCGACCCTGTGACTTTCTTGGAAACCTCAACGTGTTCAATCGTGAGACTAGAAATAGCAGTTACAACAACTTGAAATTGGTTGAAATTAAAGGAAATCTTAGATTTTGTAAAGTCATATTTCAAATCAAACTCATAGAAACGACCACCTGTCAATTCAAATAGAACTTGCAAAGCGTTTACTAACCCTGAAATATGATTAAACCAATATTGAATAGGGTTCGTAGTAGTTGTCGTACCCAACATTCTGTCCATTTTAGCTCGCACTTCTTTCTCAGAATAAATTGCAAGAGTGTACGAAATATCAGAGTAATGCTGAACCAACTGCAATGTACCTAAAAATTGGTTTACTACAACCTCCATCTGCAATTTAGAACGTAGTGTAGAGTTCAAACTATCAAGCTCTCGTTGTAACTTTTCACTCAACTTAAATAGAGGAACTTCAGCTTGTGGAGCTTGTTTCTTTTGTTCCAGCTCTTTTAAAGTCTGTAGTTTAGACATTTCACTTTGTAAGTCCAACAAGCGGTTATCAATAACATCAATTAAATCCATATTACTTTACCTTCTTTTCTTCTCTTCTTTATTTTCTTTATTATATCAAAAAAGATAGAATTTGTCAAAGAAAAAGAGAGGATACCGTTTGGTGAACCCTCTCATTCTAATTATAACGGTAAGTCCAACGGACTATGAACAACCATAGTTGCTATGTAACCTTCTTTCTGCTTACTATCAACTACTTTTTGAGCCAACTCATGTGAGGAATAATACCCCCCTACCTTAGAACCAGTTGAAGTCCAATTATTAGTCTCAGAGTCATAATTCTGAGCTTCAATTCGCACTTCGTATTTAGGTTTTACAAAGCGAATGAGGTAAGTATTTACAATGAAAGTTGAACCTACATAGTTATAGACCAAAGAAACATCTACAACGTAAAAACCTCTAGCTTTTAAGACATCTAGTTTAGACTGAAGTTTATTTCCCTCAAATGTTGAACCTGCTTTTTCAAGAGTGACGTACATGGACTCTATATCTGCTTTTGTGAAAATTGTTGTCATATTTATCTCCTCAATCATTTACTGAGCTTTAACATCAGGTTTAAACCTAGAAAAACCAAGAGGGTATTTATCTCCTAAAGCCTTTAATGACTCTATCTGTTCCCTTTCAGTCTTATCTCTGTTTGTAGTTATCAGAATTAAAAGACCATCTAACTCTAAGTCATACCCCTCAGATAAAAGCTCCCTTACAGTCTTAGATGAAATATAGGTAAAATCTGAATATTTACCTACCATGTAAAGGTTTCCATCCCAATCTTGCGAGATGTAGAAACTAGAATTTACTGGAATAACTACTGTATCTACAAAATTCTGAGAGTGAGACAATCCTAAACTCTCTGCTATCCCCACAAGAGTTGAAACTTGCTTTGCTCTACTCATAGAGCTGAAGGTGTACTCAACATTATTTTTACCTAAGTGCATATAAAACACCTCTGGTGAAAGTACTTCTTGTTGCTCTGTAGAGTTATTTCCCATTAACATCAATTAAACCCCTTTCTTTTACCGAAGTTACGAGCCAATTCATTGTGTTCCAAAGTCCATTCAACCCCATATTTACGAAAGCTCTGAACCATATCACTGCACTCAATCAAGAAGTCCAAACCACTCTTTCTAGTAGTTAAATCAACGACATTAGACGAAGGTTGTGAGGAAAGACGTCCCATCAAGAAGTTTAACTTACTACCATCTATGTAATAATCGTCAGCAACCCTACCTAAAATAACTACTTTATCTTCTAAGTGTTTACCTGATTCAGCACTCATTTTATTCACTATCCTTCCACACAAACAAAGCACCTAGACTATTCAAAATATAGAAAAGATACTTACCTACGTTAGCAAAATTCCCTTGAATAAAGGCTTTAGCTAACTGCACAAAGTTGTAGAACAACCAAAAGCTCCATTGAGTTGTGAGTTTAAGCGCATTTAAACCATTAGCAACTAAAGATAAAGCAAAAGCTACTGTTGTCACATAGGCGAGGGGATTCATTTGACCTCGATACCCAATGTAATTAGTGAGGTATGAAAAGGCAAAAGAAATAACTACCAGAGCGGGTACAATCCAATTTAAACGAGCTTTTGAAAGTGTATTAGCTTTACCGTCTTGCGATTTGTTCCATAAGTAAATAGCACCGAGATAAATCAAGAAGGTTACTGGGTAGGTAATGATGGCAGCTTTATTGCCTAAAATATAATCAATTAAGCCAGACAAGACTGCATTGATAATACCTAGATAATTCCCTAACTTACTCAATTTACCTGTAAACCTAGTGGACAGCATAGAAATCGCTACATTTCCTACGGAAATCCAACCAAAAGGAACGAAGACTGTCCAAGCACCCCAATCTACTAACTGGTTGAGCCATTTAGTGTGATACCCTGCGGTAATTGCAATAGCGAGAACCATAATTACACCTAGTAGGTCAAACCACTGAGAAGTGGCGAATTGTTTTAATTTTTGTTTCATAGATTTTTCCTTTCTATTTAGTAACCAACGTAAGTTTTGCAGTTACTTTATCTCCCTCATGAAGTTCTAACAAACGAGCTATCAACTCATCTAAAGCAACAGATAAATCACTTGATTGTACATTGTCTTTTCTTACAGTCATAGTCAAATTTACGTTACCTACAAATCGAATATCAACTTTAGAACTTACACTATCAACAAAATGGTGGTTAGAGTCATCTTCACAGAAACATTTAACAACCCTCTCAAAACGGAGACTGTAACGGTTAGTTAATGAGTCAAACATAATAAATAAGTTCGAACCCTCAATAGGAAAACCACCCAATTCATCAAAGTAATAAAGAGAAATTTCTCCATCACCTAATTTACCTTGGAAGTAAGGAGGAATATCCTTACCTAAAGTTAATGAACAAAGGAATGTCAAAAACTCTAATTGTTTTTCTACTAAGACAAGTTGATCAAACAACTCTCCAACTACTTTAACTTTGTCAAAGGTATACAACAACTGAAGTCCTTTGTCTTGACGTCTTCGATAAAACAAAGCTAACTGTTTATAAAAAATATCAGCTTGTTCTTTAGAACTAAAATCAAGTATCTCTGACTTACGAGCAAGCAAAAGTGGGATACCGCTATTGCTGAATAAGTCATTTACATAAGCTAACTTACTTTGCACTTGGACGTCTTCAAAAAGCAAGTCACCGTTTTCTGCTGCCTTTAACTGTTCTTCCAAAGGCTTCATTTTGCTAGAAAAGTCTAAACAAGCGTCAAACTCGTCTCGTCTCAGTTTCTCTAATTCTCTTCTCAATTCTTCTGTTGTTTTCATTGTTTTCCTTTCCAAACCTAAAAGTTTAACGACGCATCACATCAAACTTACTGCGAAACTCAGTACATTGCTCCTCTAACTCAACAATAACTTTACCTAAGTCTTTAAAATTAGTGAAAGATTTGTGAACTGATAAGATTTGTTCAAATGTACCTGTGTAGTCTTCTTCACGTACAGACATAATATCAGCTTTTGTTTGAATACAAATATTACTGTTTTTAAATCTAATAGAGGAAGACTCAGAGTCAAATGTTAAAGTATCACTTACAATCAAAACATAAGGGCGCTTCACAACCAAAATACAGTTATAAGAATCCATGTACTGATTTGTGTAAGTAAAGTATAGTTTATCCAAAACATCATCATAAGACTTAAAAGTTAGACTTGTACCATTCGAATAAATCAAACTCTTAACTTTAAATAAGCTAATTACAATTTTCAAAGAATTTTGCAACCAAGTTTGGATACCCTCAACAGTAACTTTATCATTGAAAGATTCAACTGAACCATAGAAAACGCGCTTATTTTTAGGGTCTAAAACTTTATAACTCGAAAGACCTTCTTTGGAGTCTCGATCACTAACAATAAATACCCAATTACGCTTATAGTCAATACTTAAAGCCAAACCTAAATCACATTTCACTAACTCATTCTGAAGTTTTTGAATCAGATGGCTTAGAGTCTCATCTTCTAACAAACTGGAAGCTTTATCCTTCGCCAAACTTTCTTGTGCCTTTAAAAGTTGTTGTTCTACTTTTAAAGAACCAAGTTTATCTTCTAACTCTTTAATTTCTTTATCTAGTTGTGCTGAATTTGTCATAGCTGTTACCTTCTTTTATTTAATGATTTAATTATATCAAAAACACAATAAAAAGTCAAGAATTAACCTTGACTTTCTTTGAAATTTAGGATACCGAGAAAAGTTCATTATCGGTAGGCTTTGAATTTGCGAGCAATAAAACGCTTATCTTTGTGTGCTGTCCAAAAGAATAACAAACCCCTGTCCGTTTGGACAAGCAAACTCTCAACTGTACTTGTCAACATCTGATTGTTAGGCAAAATACACCCAACTTTGTTGTGATAATTTGCAGTAACTGTGCTCTCTACACTACCCTCAGTTGGGAAGTCAAAATCTCGAATACCGATGACTGTAGGTACTTGTTCAAATTTCATAGAATAAACCACCTTCTAATAATCTTCTTTTTCTAAAGCAGAAACTACTCCATCTTCAGTCAGCATAAGCCAATTAAGAGGTGAAGCGTAAGTCTTTCTCAGAGTATAAACATCAAATTCTAAATAGACCTTATTTGCAAGCGTAAGTAAATAGTCCCAACTAAGATAAGCTAAAGGTTTTATTGGTTCATAAACTTTAGTTTCTGAGTCTGTGAAACAAAGGATACCAACTGAATAGCTTGTCTCAGCTCCCTCAAAGGTCTCATCGTAGTAATGAGGTTTTGTAACTCCAATGTTTTTAAGTAAACCTGCATTAAATTCTGTGGACTCCACACTAAGAGGAGTCAGAGTTTCCCAAAATTTGTTGAGAAAAGTCATATTGTAAGCTTCCATAGGGTTTTCTACTGGAAATTGCCCCTTTGGAACATGAATTGCACAAAGCTGTACTGTTGTTGTCATTTTATCATTTCCTTTCTTAGTCTAAATAGACTTTTGGTTTTGTTAGAGATTTATCATAATCTAAACTATAAACACTAGTGAAATCACTGTCATAGTCTCTTACGAAAAGCTCAAAATCTTCGATTTTCAAAGATACCGCTAGTTCATATAGCTCTTTAATAGTCATAGTTTTTCACCTCATAAGCAATCTCTACAAGTAGCAAAGCAATCACTAAAATCAATAAGGCTCCTAACCCTGTTTCCAAATAGAACCGAACTTGAGTATGATTTACAAAATGCCAAACTAAAAGAGAGATAATAGCTGGAATAAGCGCCAAGGTACGAAGCACTTGCGCCTTTCGACCAAAGTTCAAAGACCTATAAAGTTCTATTACTGAGTTCATTTTCTTACCTACCTTTACCAAATTTCAATATCATGTGAACCACAACTTGAGCAATGCAAATCATCGGTGGATTCTCCTGTGAACATAGGGGTCAACTCTTTATGACCACAAACTAGACACTCTACTAAAACGTAACCTTCATTCATTTTATCTAATCTTTCCACTTACTTTCTACTTAAAAACAGTAAAATTACTGCGCTTGAACTTAGATAGAAACCCAAGGCAACATACAATAAAATCTCAGAAATTGAAAGATAAACAGAAACTCCCAAAATAAGAGATACCACTAAGGAAATATATAAAACAACTGAACCTTTATCTAAGTAAGCAAAATAGTACCTACACCTCTTTTGCACTAACTCAGAGAAAGGCGCTAAATTTTCTGTAAGGTAATAATCATTTGAAAGAAATGAAATGGTAATTAAAGTAAAGAAAGCACCTAATAAAAGAATAGAGCTTATAAAGGTTGTCTCACTTATTTGATAAACTAAACATAAACCAACAAAACGAGTGAACGCAAATAAACCTAAGTGCACTAAGGGATAACTTGCTAAAATTAGCTTCTTTTTAAACATAAGCACACCCTTCTAGTCTACATAATGCGCTATGAATTTAGCAAGACTAAATCCATACTTGCTCAGTTCAAACTCAGTTACAACCAGTTTATCTTCCATACGATTTAGAAAATCCTGAACGTGTTGTGGAGTTAAGTCAAATTTATCCTGTAAATCATCCCAATCATAAGTTTCAAACTCATAAACTTGTGCTGGAAAACAATCCGTATTAGTGCGTTTCTTGTACTTACGAGCAAGGTACTCCATCAATGTTTTATCCGTAGATAAACAAACGCAATGTTGGGCGCTGAAAGTACCTGAGATTGTATCTACAAAATTCAAATTAACAATATAAAGTTTCATTATATCACCTAACCTAACTTCTGCAATTTCTCTCGAAGAATAGACAATAAGGAAATACCTGGACGCTCTGCAAACAACTCTGTAACATAAAACTTATTGTTTGTTTGCTTATCTGTATTCTTAACAGTCAAACGAATATCTTCTCCACCTACTTGAATACTATAAACTCGAACTTCTTTATCTGGAAGCAAATAATCATCATTTCGGTTACCTCCGTATAAGCTAAAGTGTTTATCCGAAATTTGAGAATCTATTAAAGATACCGAGTTATAACCAAATCGTGACTGTAAAACACTCTCTACTCCATTAAAATCTAATACTAGAGGATTTCTCTCAATCAGAATCAATGTAGTTGTAAACAAATCTGTGAATGTTTTAGGTTGTTTCATAGTTGAACCTCTCCTTCTAATTTTCTCTATTATACCAAAATACTTAATAAAAGTCAACAGAAAAAAGAGTGATTTCGCTCTTTTCTTAATGTTTTGTTACATCTGACCAACGTAGAACGTTTTTATTGTACGGACTATATTTACTGTACCGAATGAACAACAAAACAATGCCCATTGCAAGTAGCAAACTACCAAAGAAAGTAAAAGCTGGCACAAAACCATGCGTATTTACATAGGTTTGAAGTTGGCTTCCTGAAATAGATGCACCCTCAGTAGTAAATGGGGATGGTACAGAGAGGTCGTAAGAATCTCGGAATACCCACATCACAAACTTATTAACTAAAGGACTAATTGCCAAAGCAATTAAAGCAGAAACTAAAAACATCCAATTTTCTAAACGACTTAATCTCTTATAAGCTTTAGACCTCTCTTTAGCACAAGTCAAGTATAAACAACCATTCAACTTGAAATACTTACAGTAAATATAAGGACTTTCGAGTTTGCCCATAATGATACCCAAATAATCATATTCCATAGTATCTACATCTGTCACATCAACTGTGAAGTCAACCATATCAAGCTCTTTTGCCTTCTCGACTTCTGGTTGAATTATGGAAGTTAAAAGGTCAAGTTTCTTACGCTCTTCGTTAAAGGCTGACTCATCTGTTAAAAGCAAAGTATATTTAGTAAGCAGTTCAGAATAAGAACGCTTTTTAAACAATTTCATATCGTTGTCCTTTCAAAATTTGAATAAATTTAGCTTAGCACAAAATACTTGGTTTGTCAATGTTTTCAAGCTTATCAAAGTAAACTTCTCGACGGAGAAATTGAGCTACTGAAGTTTTTCTAAATAACCATAGATAAATTTCAATAAAGATTGAAACCATTAAAGTAGTCATGAAAAGCATAGAGAAAATCTCAAACCAGATTGGAGGTTGAACTACTTCAGTTGGTTTTGTACTATATGTATCTAACAAATAGAAGAAATAGTACAAAAGACCCATACTAGCAAATGCAAGTAAAATTGAGGCAATATAACCCCCTACGAAAAGTGCAAGATTTACTTGATACCGCTTGTCTCTTGGAGGTTTAGCTCTATACAAGTTCAACTCATGTACTGAACCTAAATTCTCCCACTTGTAATAAGTAAAGTCGCAACCCAATAATTCTAAAACCTCTGGGAGTAAACCTAAGTCAAAAGGAGCCTCATCTTCAACTACAATCGAAGTATCCATCAAATTCCCATCTTGGTCATAGTAGATAAACTCCTTAATTTCTTTGGACATAACTTCAATCAACTTGTCTTTTACTGCTTGAGAAATAGGAGAACTCTCATAGGTTTTAGGCAAAAATTCTTTGAAATCATCGATGTAACCTTGAAGTATATCAATCATCGTCTACCACCTTATCAAACCTTACCGTATGTTCAAACTCTTTTGCGACTTTTGAATTGCGAAAAAGCACACTTGCAATCGCATTGGAACTTATGATAATAAAGAATACCACTAGGAAGTTCAAGAGAATTGGAACTAAAAATGACGAGCTAAACTGCGATTTTACAAGCTCCAATCCGGGAGACAATACCCCAAAAACCAAAGTAGTAATCAACAAAGCTAAAACTAACCAAAGTAACCCTCGCAATAGAATAGTCAAATAAAGCCGAGAAATCTCTTCTGGGCGACTTTTATAAAGAGTAAGTAGGAATTTACCTTCGAACTTTTCAAGGCGCGTGTAGGCGATTTTAGAGCCGGTTTTTGATAGTGCTTGTGAAAGCAGACTGTAGTTGAACTTTGAAGAGTCTAAAAGAGTGAAAGTCAAGTTCTCTAAGTTGTACTTTTCCATAAACTCTAACTGAGGAGTCAATTCATCAATCATAAAACCTAGTGTTTCTCTATCTTGTTCTGCTTGACGGTCTTTCTTGCGTTGTTCTAATTCTTTCAATTTTCGATTTTCATCTCCAAAGAGGAAACCTAACCAAAACATTATCAAACTCCTTTCCCTAATTGAAATTCCAAGGAAACTGTATGGCTACCCCTGAGTCCTGTAATTGTAATTTGCTCAGAACTGGCAGAGAAACCAAATGGATATTGGAGAGCTTGCCTTACCTCTTTTGTCGTCAAAGGAAGTAAATCATTAAACCAAAGATGAATTTCAGTACCACTCAAATCTGTAAAATCCAAGTGAGATGAATTGTGCATCACCTTTTCAATTTCAGTAGGTGGAATAACTGCAACTTTTACCCAATTAGGTGCCAAAGCTTGAACTACTGCTACTACTTTACCTCTTAAGTAAACATAAGTGTGGTAAACATAACCGTCCGACATAGGATTAATTGAACCCTCAATCTTAAAATCAAATTCATAGTTGTTAAGCTTACCGTAACTATAAAAATCTTCGCTTACCAATGCTTGTTGAATAAAAGCAGAAAGCTTTCTAAATGCTACTTTCTGTTTCTGTGAGTAGGGGAAAGTTTCAAGTAAAATTGTGTCCATAACTTAACTCCATTCTAACCAAAATCATACTCAATGAACAAATTAAATTCATTCTTTCTGCTATGTGGAGTCAACCACAAACGCTTAACTTTCACAGGCATCTCTGCTCTCTCAATAGAACGCATAAGACCATGTAGCTCTTTCATATTGTCCACATAATAGTGTGGACTTGCACCATAATTATAATTTTCAACTTTACCATATTGGCGCAATTTAGAGCGAGATACCCCATTGGTTACTTTCAAGATGTTATAAAAACGTTCTCTATCCCCAATGTTAGACGAGAACCAAATTTTTGTTGAATTCATGTTAAATACCTCCTCTATCAAAACATAATTTCAAAGCAAACTCCGCTAAATCATCTGTTGAAATCTCTCGTACAGAACTACCATAACTATCTTCATTCTCTAATGCAGACTTTAAGGCTGCAAAAGAAAGCAGTCTATCTCGTTTATTTACCAAATCTTCAATAGATAAGAAGAGTTCACCCTCCAAAGGAAGAATTTTGCTTTCTTCCGTAAGGATACCCCTAGGTAGTTGGAAGTCACCTAAGGTAGTTTTAATCAAATCATCTTCAATCTTAGCTACATAGCCTACTTCAAAGTAATTATCGGGGTAAATAGAACGAGGACGTGTCTCATTCTCATATCAATCTACATAAACTTCTTGACCTAATGTAAATTGGCCTTTTGTTAAGTGTTGTTCTAACATAAACTAAAATCAAACCTTTCCCACTAAAAACTTAATTTCTTCCCACTTAGTAGCACAAATTCCTCGGTATCTCAAAGGAGTTTGGTGTTTACTACGCTCAATAGCGTTTTCTAAATCAGCTAAAGTAACTTCCATAGGGAAACCTTTAGATTGCTCAAAGGTTTCAAAAGATACCGACTTTCGTAGTTGACCATCCACAGTTGCATAAATGTCAACTTCCAAAAGTGAACCATCCACTGCTTTATATAAATATTGTAGCGTATTTGAAGGACTTTGTTGCAAGTATCGACTAACTGTTAAAAAACCGTCAACCTCACTGTGTTCCATTACTTGATCCAAGTTAGTTAAAATTACTTCCTCTTTCTTCATTTTTTACTCCTTACAGTCTAAAGCCTTTTGAAACTCTTCACTTGTGTGTTGAGTTCCACCTTTGTTAATTAGCACATAGTAGTCAATTAAATCATTCCATTCTTCAATATAAGAGTGGACAATGCTAATAGGATACCGCTTTAAAGTTAACCACTCCTGAAATGAAAGGTCAGTTACATAATACTGCTTACCTTCAAAGGTAATAGGGAACTTTCCTGTAAGAAAATCCAAAATTGCAGTAAATCGTTGTTGACCATCAAACAAAACATGATCCATTTTGGCACGTTTTTCATCATCGTCAAACCACCAATCATTTAAGTAAAACGCACCAATAGGTAAACCATTGAGCATAGATAAAATCAACTGTTCTTTCTGTTCTTGTGTCCAAACCAACCCACGTTGAAACTCTGGAAACCAAGAACCGTTAGGGTGTTCCTCAAAATACGTTGTGTAAGTATTGTACAAACTTTCAAAGCTGGAGGAATACGTGTCACAACGAACCATTTTAATATCGAGACCCTTATTTTCTCTACTTGGTCGAAATTTAGATAGATTAGACATCTCAAATCTCCTTCTTTAATTGCATAAGCGTCAATTCTTGTCCAAACATGAAATAAAAATACTTCCCTTGCGATACATAATCTCTTACTGCTCTTACAAAAGCTAATTGACGAGTCTTAGAACTCTCTAACTTCAACTGATTTGTTTCATTCAACTTCAAGTTCAAAATACGATTGATGTATTCTTTTTGACGAGGTGAAAGGTCAGACTCAGAATAGATACCCAATTCGCGAGCGAAAACTTTTCTTAAATCATTGAACAATGCTTTACGGTTACGTTGTCCGTTGTGTTTAGGTTGCAAATAACCCTTACCTTTTGCCCCATGAGCTTTAAAACCTTGATAATCTCCACGAATTACCATAAACTCCAATTTGTTAAAATCTAATAATGTTGGTTTCATGAACCTAATCTCCTTTTCTATTTTCTCTATTATATCAAAATAATTAAATTAAGTCAAGTAAAAAGAGGAGATAAACCCTCTATTTAGTAATTTTCTAAGTACCGTACATCTTCTAAGTTTGTAATAACCACAGTATAGTATCGATGTGCTAAATCTTCGTGTAGAATGTTACCATCTTGTAAGGACGGAATGGTTACTTCAAAATCTACACTAATTGAACGACTTCTGCTACCTGTTACACAAAATATACTCAAACGTATATTTCATGACCTTTCTAAATCAATTTAGAAATTTTCTTGCTTCAACCTGTCTGATTTTGTCTCTACATCTTGAAATGTAAAGTCTACTTTCATTTGATATAACAATCCACAAGCTTAACTTCCCGTGTAACCCACGGTAGTGACCTATTTAAACTGCAGTCAATACAGTATATTCTTTACTTTGTCCTAAATTGATAGCTGCATTAACATCTCTATCGTGTTTACTACCACAATTAGAACAAGTCCAAGTTCTTTCATTTAGTTGCAAGTCTTTATACTTAAAACCACAATCAGAACATAGTTTACTCGATGGATAAAATCTACTCACTAGTCTCAGTTCTATACCTAGCTTTTTACACAAATTTTCTAAGTAAAGTCGAGATTGATACCACTGAGCATTTGAAATGGTTTGACTCAAATGACGGTTTTTCATCATATTACGTACTGCTAAATCTTCAATAGTGATAGAGTTTGGTTTTCGCTCTAAAACTAAAGAACGCAAGGCTTTTCGATTATATTCCGTCCGAATACGAGTTAAACGCTCGTAAATACGAGCTACTTTTAATTTCTGCTTTTGAATGTTCTTACACTCAGATAAAGGTTTCAACCACTTGTAAGACTTAAGTTGACCCTTTTTAGCACCAGTTTTGTAATAAACCTTATCGACCATGTTGGCTTCATATTTACGAGACAACTTTCTCTGCTCTCTTCGTAAACGTTGTTCCAACTTCCTAATACGCAAAGATTTATTGATAGAGGGAATAACCCTATCTTCTGTAATAAATTGGTCTTTCAGACCAAAATCGATACCTATGCTATAATCGGACAAAGAAATACGCTCATCAACTTCATCTTTACATAAACAAGAAATGTAGTATCTCCCATTTTTCATAGAAATCGTTACAGAGGTAATATTCTTAGGAATATAACCAAACTCCTTCAATCGAATCCACTTCAAAACAGGTACAAAAATTCGATGGCGCTCAACTTTTATAGTTCCTATGAGGTAGAAACTATCACTTAAACCTTTCTTTTTGAACTTAGGTTTCCCTCTGCGTTTAGAAAAGTAATCTTTAAAAGCTCTGTCGGCATACATTAAAGATTGTTTCACTGCTTTACTCGGTACTTCTTTTAACCAAGTAGGGGTGTTAGGGTCATTATTTACTCTCTTTGAGTAATCAAAAGCAGAAATATAGTCTTTATCCAAAGCTAAATTCTCTAAGTTTTCAAATACAAATTGATTGTAAATATAACGAGTACACCCAAAGGTTTTATGTATCAACTCAATCTGACTTGGAGTTGGGTCTATTTCTGTCTTGTAAGCTCTCATCGTCCTTCAACTCCTTCTTGTACTTTCTCAAACCATAGATACGACTAGAGAATACATGAATAATAGATATTAAATCATCTACCAATTCTTGTTGTGGTGAGGTAGTTTCATTTTTCACTACTACAATTTCACAGTTATAGTAATTACAAAAGCGCTCAAACCAATCAAAACCAAAACGAACAAATCGGTCTTTATAAGTGATATAGATTTTATTTACCAAACCTTTAGCTACATAGTCTAAAAGTAGTTTATTCCAATTCTTACGATTGTAATTAAGACCAGAACCTATATCTGATATAACCTCATCTAAAATCTCACCCTTAGCATTTAAAAATTGCTTTAAAAACTCAATTTGTGAAGTTAAATCATCTATTTGGTTTCTACTGGATACCCTTGTGTAAGCTAAAATTAAGCCTTGAGGTTTTGAGTTACCTACATAAGACAAGTATTGTTCTTCTGTGTAGTACCTTCTATTTGTTGGAGTTCGTTTAGCAACTAAAATACCCTCACGATCCCATCGTTGTAATGTTTTTATACTGACACCTAATCGGTCAGCCATATCTTTTAATTTAATCATGAGTATATTTTAGCACAATTTATTATCTTTGTCAACAATTTTATTTACAGGAAGTAACTCCTTACTGTTTACATAGGTACAACTCGTAAGTGAACTTCGGTTATTCGACCAAGAGAGTCAATTTGGTAAGCAATATATTCAGCAGCTACACCTGTGTAACTTTCCAAATTTGTCCAATCTACTGTTGAGTTTAACTCCCAACCACCATCTAGTAGATAGTTCATTAGGTCTTCTTTAGTTTGGAAAACTTCCAAATTAAGACCATCCCAAGTATTACTAATTGCTAAAATGTATTTCATTTTCTTAACCTCTTTTTCTATTTTCTCTATTATATCAAAATTGATTTATTTTGTCAAGCAAAAAGAGAGGATATACCTCTCTCTCTTTATTTTGGAATTGTAATCTTCACAATTTACCTCTAGTTATCTGTAATTTGTGCCGTTTGATATACAAACATCTCTTCAAACTGCTTAAACGTGCTAATAATATAATCTAAATGCTTCACTACTTCCGTCTCAGGACAAACTCTAGTCATAGAAACCTTAGTACCTAAAGGCTCTCGGCTATGGAGCATTCCAAGTCTCTCTAACTTCAATTCACCCAATTTAGAACCTGACTTAGCTAAGTCTTTGCCAATGTAATTCTTGTAAGCAAAAATAACTAAATGCTCTCTATCGTAACTGAAAACATAAGTCAAGTGACTTAAAGTCAAAGTTACCGTAGAGTCATTTGGAATAATTGCGTGAGCAAAACCACTTCCAAAATAAGAAATCAGTTGCTTGTACAAGTAAAACTGACTCTCTTGAACTTTCAACCAATCCAAAATCTCAGACGGTGTGGAGTCTACAACGGAACCTATCCACTCATAGAAGTTACAGGAACTCAATTTATAAAGTAACTGAACTACTTCACCCTCAATGTCAAAATGGAACGAAAGTTGAGGGATACCGAGTTCGGTTAGTTTCACATTTAATTGTTCTACTCTTGTTTCAATTTGTTTTCTCTGTTCTAAGTTCACCAGTAACTTCTCCTTCTATTTGGTTCTCTAATTGGAGTGCCTGTTCTTACATATTTGTAAGTATTATCCAAATCCACAATCACATTATCAAATATAGGAACTCCGTTACTTGGTTGAACATAACCAAATTCTTTACTCTGTGCCTTTAAATCTGCAGTATGGCGCTCTTCGTATTTGTCATTTTGACGACTAATTTGAGTAGCAAACAACCCAGTCAAACGCTTGTGTTCCGCAACTTCCTCATAGTCGGAAAAGCCCCAAGTTAAGCCTGACTCTACTACTTGAGTATATAGGTCAACCATTTTTAGAAATTTTCTTTCTTTGGAAACCACAGTTAGTTACCTACTTCCTGCGAGTCTAACTCTTCATATTTGACAATGTAAGTAACTTTCGACCAAACTCGTTTATCGTAGAAGGTAATCGGAATAAATGAGTATAAATCGCCCACTAAATATTGATAAAGTAAACGTAAAGCATCTTCTTTTACAGAATTATCCAAACCACTTGGGTCAGAACAGATGAAATTACCCATGTTTATATTCTCTGCAGTCAAGTCCGCAAACTCAAACTCTGAACGCATAAAACTAATACCGAAATCAACTACTGCGGACAAATCTTCGCTCTCGATTGTTTGTAGCAACTTCAATTTAAACTCTGAGTCTTTATCTTTTGCGAGGGAATAAGGTTCCCGATATATCTCAATTCTATGTAGCATCATCAATCTCCTATTTCAAGCAAACCCTCACTAAGCATAAAGGGTAGTGGTGCTTGTTTTAATTTTTCTTTTGGCACACACTCAGACAAAGCAGATTCCAAAGCCCTGGCCATATCTATCAACCAAAAATCTGAGCCGTTTTGCATAATATCAATCGACCATTGACCTTTCAATTTACAGTCTTTGAGCAGTTTTGAAACTTCAGATACTACTAAGTCCTTGTTTTCTTCGTAGCGCTTCATGAGAGTTTCTTCATGGTTGATGTAGTTGATTTGACGTCCTCCTATGACTGAGGTCATAGGACTCCCGTTTACCTCATGGTAAACGCGCTCAGTTCTCGTCTCCAACCCACGCATGAGCCAAAGGCGACTGTCCTAAAACAATGACCTGCTTTGAGTAAAAACCCAATCTCGGTATGTGTCTGAGCATTGGAAGTTTCACAAGAGGGAACCTTCCAGCATGTAGGCGATTCCATCTCAAGCGCTCTTTATACAAAGTAGAAAGAAGAGCGCTTGTCTTGTGCGGTAACGAAGGAGCGTCAGTCCCTCGGGGTTTTTGTCTTTTCCTTGACAAAGGTTCAGCTAAGATACCATGCTAAACGACTTGTTTGTATTGGTTGTTGAAGGAAATCCTTCATCAGTGTATAGAAGGTAGGAAAATCCTTTTCTAAGCGTTCCTGTTCGTAGTGACCACCCTCAATATGTCCAATGAGAAAGGCGGAATAGAGATCTCTTTGGAGACCTATCCATTCCGATGATAAATCAAATATACGTGTTGAAAGAGGTTTCTTCTCAAATGTTTGTGAAATGTGATTGTATTGACTCGGTCTCACATCTTTTGGTGAAATCATAATGACTTCAATACCTAATTGAGTAGCTCTTGTCTTCAGAGCTTCTCGAAAAGCGCTAGGTGCCGCTCGGAAAATTGATTTACCGAATCGCTTTTTACTAAACGGTCGGTTAGTCTTTGGATTAATACGGATGTCCCTTGCTCGTTTCCGAAGACCTTTGACATTCAGTTCTTCTATTTTGATAACGGATGCTTGAGAAACTAAATGGGTTATCAACTGTCCTTGGAGCTTCTTCCGTTCTTCCGATAGAGAACGATAAGTTTTCTGACGTCGAGTTAGTAAGTGTTGAGCTCTTTTCGATGGTCGTTTAAAGCGACTTCCCTTTTTGATAGTCCCATCTTCATTATAACAATCAGAGTTGTTCACCCGACGACTTCGTTCAATACGTCTCTCAAGTGACTTAATGTGTTTCTCTTTTTGATTAATCGTACTTGGTACTAAATCCACAAGAGCCACTTCATTCGGTGTTACATAAGCAACCGTTGAAACACCCGGATCGATTCCAATTGTGCCTTCTCCTTTGCTTGTTTTCGTATGCGGATACCCTTCACAGATAATCTGAAGATAATAGACTTTCTTTCCTCGAATGGTTTTTCGAATTACTTGGACATATTTAATGCGTTCACTTCGTAGGAGATTCATCTGTTGGTAATCATTAAAAGCTTTGACAGGGATATCAATGAAGGTGGATGCTTTATGGAGATAGAGTCTGTAAGCTATACCTGTTTTATCAGATTCCTCTAGTCGTGTACCAGTTGAGTTGACACGGTTACGAAAACTAACATCTAAGTCAAATTTACTACGGAAACGAACTTTATGTGGTTTGATTTGATAGAAAAGAACTTTTTCCAACGTTTTATAGGCTTGTTTAGCAATTACTTGTAATTCACCTGAATTCAAATGTCGATAGACTGATCCGGCTTTTCTTCGTTGTTGACTCAACTGACCAGATAAGCCGTATTCTGTTAAACCATAATCTTTGCGAATTTCAGTTAAAGCTTTATCTATTTCTTTCTTTTGAGCTTTAAAATTTTTGGTCTTTTGCTCCTTTTCAGATTTCTGAAGAAGTTCTCTTCTATATTCTAAGAGTTCTTGATAAGTAGAGCTTTGTTTCATAGACTCAAAACGGTGTAACCCAAAACTCAAGGCTTCATTATAAGCACTGTTCGCTATATGAAAACTTTTTTCCAAATGATTTTCAATAGTTTCTGATAACCTCAGTTTGACAGAAACCACATAACTAGGAGTTTGCGTTCTCATTGAATCACTTCCTTTTTACTTATTTCTTATTTACTTATTTCTTATCTTGACTTTAGTATAGCATATGTGGTATCATAGTGTCAATAAGTAATTGAAAAATAAACAAGTAAAGGAATACAACTATGATAGAAACAAGAACATGTGTATATGATTTTCACTTTCACTTAGTATTTGTCACAAAGTATAGAAAATCCATATTTAATACCGTAAAAAAACAAAATGAATTGAAAGATTTATTAATCTCTTTCTCTAAAAAGAATGGAACAGAAATAGAAGCTATTGAAATTATGGATGACCACGTTCATCTAGTCATCTCCTTTCCACCTAAATTAGCACCATCAAGCATTGTTAAAAGCTTTAAAGGTGCATCTGCAAGGGAGTGGTTCAAACTACATCCTGAAGACAAGAGAAAACTCTATAAAGGTCACCTTTGGAGTCCGAGCTTTTCCATGTGGACTGTTGGAGTCGTTTCGAAAGAGACCGTAATGGAATATGTCCAAAACCAACACACAAAAGAACCACGTAGGTACTGATTCATCCCGTAACTGAAATCACGGATGTTCTCAAACCACTCATATAAAGCAAACATGGGACTTCTTTTTTTTCTAGTTAGTTAAACTTAAAATTTGGGAAGGAACTCAAACTTGGGATACCCTTTTCTAATCTTTCTAAGGTGCAAATCTAATTCTTCCAAGGTTTTAAAGTAGTTGGTACGTTTAACTTCACCAATTTTATCGCTTTTGCGCAAGACTTCGATAACTTTAAAAACATACACATTGTAGTTAGAATCTCTTGAAATAATGCGCACATGGTGTGTATTAAACCCTCGTCTTAAAGTGAAATCTGAAAGAGAACCATGACTCTCAAAGTCTGGTTCATCAAAGATTTCTTGGACTAACTTTGCAACAGTCAATCTACTCTACCTCCGTTGAATAACAACAAGAAACTTTGCAAACGTTTAAATGACTTAAATTTGTGTACTTTTGAAAGAGCTGTAACATAATCTTTCGAATCATAAGTCTCAACCACTTGAACCACACCACCAATTAAAGTTAAACTCACAATATATTCCCCAACACTTCGTTTAAATACTATCTCTAAAGTATTACCTTCTTGTGTAAACTCAGTATAGTTAAGTTCAACTTGTATAAAAGATTTAATTTCTTCTAAATTCATAAGTACCTATCTTTCTAATTCTTAGGCGAAAAATACCCAATCGGAAAACCTTCTATCACACCATTTGAGTTATAGTTCAAATAAATTGCCAAAACACCAGATTGTTCCACTTGAATAGTTACTTCTGTTGGGGAAATTTCTTGATACTCAATCTTTTCACCTACCCAGTTCAAAAAGCTAGAAGAGTAGGTCGAAACTTCAACTGTATAACCCTCCAAAACCAAACCAAGCAAAGAGTTATAAACAATACCCAAATGCTCTGGGTGGAAATAAGCTTCTGGTTTAGGAAAATTGACTTCTCTACGATTAGATAAAGCAATCTGTTTGACTGCACTCCAATATCTATCTAGGTTTTCACTAGAGGTTGCACTTACAGATAAACCACCTAAATCAACTAAAGACTTACCTTTCAGCTTAGTCTTTTGACTAATTTCTGAGTAAATGTTAAGCATAAATTTTACCTCACAAATCTAAATCAACTGGCGCGCTAGGTTCAAAATAACCAACTGGCCAATTTCGGATACGACCTTGCTCATCAAAGCGCAATTCTCGTCTTCCACCATCTACAAGTTCAAGTTGAATGCGAACTTGGTCATCTAAAACTGAACCTCGTAAAATGCTTTCTCCAACTAAGTTAATTAGAGTGCTATCATAAACAGAAAAGTCGATTGTGACTGCACGTTCCATAATAAGATACCGCAAATATTCGTAAACTTCTCTGAGATGTGTTGGGTGGAAATAGCTTGTCATATTAGGGAAATTGACTACTTTACCACCTAACTCACCACTCTGAATAAGAGGTTTAATTTGCGTTGTGAATAGTTCTAAATTCTCCAAAGAAGACTTACGAGTTGAGAGTCCAAATAAATCAACGAGAGACTTACCTCTCAATCGTGGTTTTTGATAAATTCCTGATTTGATAATAAACATATTTTTCTCCGCTTTCTAATTACTTACTACGAATAGTTAAAGTCTTCATAGTCAAAATAACCAATTTTATAAGGTTCTTTCAAATAACCCTCAGTATCATATCTTACAATGTCTACTTCCCCATGCGTTTCATTGAACCGTGGCGGTAATTCTAACTGCAACTCAACCTGAGACTCTGAAATAAAACCATCTGCAATAAAACGACCAGCTATATTTACAATATTATCACTATAAATAGCAAACTCTACATGAGTACCTCTACTTAGCAAAGTTACAACCTGACGCATAAAACGTAGCATATCACTTCCGTGGAAGTAAGCCTCTGGTTTGTTTAAAGAAACTGAAGATACACCACTCGTTTGGGAATTTACAAAAGCAGTCAAGCGAGCTATATTTTCCCTAGACGAATTGTTTACTGACAATTTACAAAGTGAAACTAAGGACTGACCTTGTAGTTTAGTTGGTTTTGAAATATCTGATTTTAAAATCAACATAACTAACACCTATCTTTCTATTGACGGTGGAACATCTAGTTCATAACCGTAACTTTTAGAAACCACCCAAATGTGGGGATACCCTTTGCTAATTAGCAAGTTTCTTAAACCATCTAATTCCAACATATCCAAAACAACCTTACCGTTTATACGCACAAGCACTTGGTTTTGTGACTTGTAAAGTTTCTTTAACAATGAAGGTAGTGTTTCTGAGTTTAGCTCTACCTTTTCCTTTTCTACTTTCAAGTAAATTTTCTCCTTTTGTTTTAATTTCTTTTATTATATCAAAAATAATTAATATTGTCAAGGGAAACAAGAACAAAATAAAAGAGAGCCGTAGCTCTCTTTCTATATCTATCTTAGTGTTTCGAATTATCTTGTTCTCTCCAATTCTCAGCAACAGATGAACCTGCTTGTCTAAATACCCTTGCTGCCTTATTGAAGAAACCACCTACATGACTTGCACCTTGGAAGCCTACACCAAATCCGGCACCTAAAGCCGAAGCTACTGCTCGACCTGTATGCCCCTCTGCCATGTGTTCTCTTGCTTTCTGCCAACGTTTTTGACGGAAAGACTTACCTTTGCTAGTCCCTCTACGGAAAACTTGTTGTCTGCGGTCATAACTTGATAGGAATGGTTGTCTTTCAAGTATCATTTCCTCAACCTCAGCTCTTGTAAAGGTATAAGTACCAACTTGTAAGTCTTGTAACATAGAGTAACGCTTAAAAGCATTTTCTACAACAACCTTAGAACTACTTGACTCCATAAGGTCAAACTCTCGATAAGCATAATCCATAGAGTCAAACACCAATGAAGTTGGGTTTAAATATTGTCGAATTAACTTCCAATCAAACAATTCCCCAAAACCACCACTATTCCATAAAGAAATAGAATACGGTGAAACCTCTGGGCTGAATTGGATACCTTCTTTCTCTGGTTCATACAATAAACCATTAAAGTACAACTGACGACCAATAATTTCAATCTTACGAACGCGACTCCAATCGCCAAAGTAAGTGTAAATGTCCTCTAACAAATACTCTCTCAAGTCTTGGTCATCTTTAATGACTACACCTGCTCTATTTGAAGCAACTCGACTCATAGTTGTTCTATCATTCAACTCCTCAGTAGACACAATCGTCTCTACTTTGGGAATACTAGAACCTTGCAAACCAAAAGCAGACTGCAAAACGGACATAAGTGCCGATTCGGATACCCCTAGCTGACTTGCTAAAGCAGAAGCAACATTTACAGAGTCAGCTACATTAGGTGTTTTCACCTGTACGTTCTCAGAAGGCTCAGACTGCTCTCTAGTCCATTTTTGAGGTTCACCCTCTAAGTTATCGACTGTGGAGTTTAAATCGTTCTCAGACGAAACTGGAGACTCTGAGGTAGGTTCTGAGATAATTTCTTCATGAAGGTCTGAGAAGTTTGAAGTGTCTTCTTCATCAGAAAGAGAAGTTGGCTCTTCCACTTCATCTGCTTTAACCTCTTTAGTCGCGAACTCTGGGCGGAGGTCTACTGTGTTCAGTTTAGTTGAATCACTACCTTCTGTAGCTCCACCACTTTGTTTAAACTCAACTAATTCATTTAAGAGTCTATCTACTTTGTAGTAAACAGTCTCTTTCTTCTTAGCTAAATAAGCGTCTTGGTTTGTAAAAGCCATAACGACATCTTCGCAAGAGAAGTTCCACTCTGGTCTTAAATCAAGTAAGAACTCCAAATAAGAACCTGGATACCCCATCTGAGATACAACTAAATCTGCAATTTCTCTAGCTCTAACAAAGGAACGACTAACATCACTTGAACCTAAAGCTTTTAAGTAACCCAAAACTCCAATTCTCTCATCCCATTCGTTAGGGTTATTAGGATTCGAGTTACGTGACTTAATAGACTCTGCTTTACTTCCTAAGTTTTTCTCTAACTGAGTTACACAAGAACCTTGTGAGTCTCCCAAAATCAAGTAAGGCTTAAAGTAGACTGCTCCACCTTCCATTTGAGAGTTTACAGAGCGAGCCAACCCTTTATTTTGAGGATTTTCATCTCGGATAGTTGGGAAATCTACACTACCAAAATAAGCAAATCTACGAGAACTTGAAGTAAGATACCGCTTGGAGTCTGAGCCATTTTGGCTAGACCAATATTGAGACTTCTCAGTACCTTTATAACCAACCATGAAACCTGTGTCTAAGTTCAACAAGGTATACAACCAAGGGTCTACTACACCATTCTTATAGTCACAAGCTGCTTTAAAGGAGGATGCATCATTTCCTTTATTTCTAGGAAGTCGTTCAAAACCACCTATGTTAAAGCTCTGACCCACTAAATAAATACTTGAACGTAAACTCTCCTCATTTTGAAACCCTGCTTTTTTCAACTTATTCAAAAGTTGCATGCTTTCATCTAACTTATCGTACAGGTCTCTTAAATAAGCTCTATCTCTATAATCATCAGACTTTTCTTCTAAAGCTCGTTCAAATTTACGAGTAGCTTGGTCTTTTAATAAACCACCTAAGTAATTCTGACCTAAATCCACAAGCTCATCTAATTCTGGGTCTGACATAATGCTTTGAAACCAACCGCCATTTGAACTCAAAGCCTTAGAACCAAACAAGTTCGACCAGTTTGTAACCTCGTCAAAAATTCCGAGGATACCCTCATCGCCACCTAACTTCTCATACAAAGCAACATCGCTCGCTTTAACTGTAGCTCGGAGAGACACAATACCCATAACTAATAACATGTGACGATAGAAAGCCATATCTCCCCAAGCACCTGTGTAACGCTTTTGAGAACTGCTCACACCACTAAACCACTTAGGAATAGACTTGTCGAACCAACCCATAATCGTTGGGTTGTTATCCCAATCCAACTGCTCAGAAATGTTGTTGACAACGGGCATGGCAGACTTATTAAAGACACCAGCTTGGATAAAGTAACCTTTAGGAATTCCATCAGAATCAGCACCACCAAACGCAATGTAGTAAGGAACCATTGTGTCTGGTTTCCCATCACCACCAAAAACTGGGCGACCATTGGCGATTGATACCGCTAGACCGTTGGAAATTGAAACCCCTTTCCCTGAACGAGAACCTGCCCAATAAGTGAGCACCAACTTTGCGCCAGCGTTTATTGCTGCCGTCAGTTCATTAGATGAAGTTAGAATACGACCATCAAGACCTTTACCTAACAACTGGTAACCATAAGTTAGTTTTTCACCTTTACGTTGTAAGGACTCTAAAGCCTTATAAGCAAATAAAGGTTCACTCTCTGCAATTTCTGGTTTTGCAATATGAGAATAGTGACTCACTCGAACATCTTTAAAGTCTTTGACTAAAGGAGCTTCAAAGTCACCACCATAATCAAAAACATCAGTGTATAAAGCACTAGTATGATTGAACTCACTGTTTTGCAACTCCGAAATTGGGGCTGATACCACCCACTCAGCGGACGCCCATTTCTCGTCTTCCATCATTCCTACATGGTTTTTCAAGATAGAAAATGTTGAGAAAGTAGCTTTGAACTTAGCTAGATAATCTTTGAACACTTGGTTGTCTGTTGGAGTAATTGGTCTTGTCGCACCTTTACCGAAGTAAGCAACTTTGTCTGACCAAAAATACCCATCTTGGTAAGTATCACACACCAACACCAAATACTCCCAAGCTCTCTTTGTTAAGTAATCTTTAATCGATTCACGCTGACCATCTGAACCTTTCCACTTCATAGGAACTGAAGGGAAGTTCAAATCATCTTTTTGAACCGTTACTTTACGACTTAAAGCAAACTCCAACATCTTGTAAGGGTAATAAATAGGTTTACTTGACTCTACAATTTCTTTTAAGTCTACTTGTCTTGAAGTGTTTACCGAAATAGAGCGAAGAGGAGAAAACATAGCTTCTCCTGCATAGTAAGATGCAGTATAATTTGGTTGGACTGCTTGTTCTCCTTGGATAATCACCATAGGCAGATCAGGTAGACCAACTACGACCCCTTCGTATTTATCTAATTCATAACCTGCTTCAAAAGCAAAATCATAAATATCAAGCAAAGAGTCAACCAAAGAAACCACATCAGCGTTCAATTTACTTGACGACTTTAAAGCCTTTATTTTTCTAGCGAAAGTCTCATCTTCAACAGAAACCAAACTGTCTTTGACTTCTGAGGATACCGAAGTGGGGTCAAACTCTAAATCTAAAGCCTTTGAAACAGTCGCAATATCATCAATTAAGAAGTGTTCTAATTGTTCGGCTTTTAAGTCTTTCAAAGAATTAGAGCGCAAGTCGGATACCGCTAACTGATTTTTTAGTTGGTTTTCAACAGAATGAACTGCTAACTCTGACTCTAACTGAGTATAAATCGGTTTTAAGTCACTAAAACCAAAGGTAAACCCACTTGCTTTTCTATCTAAAGAAAGTTGACCGAAGGCACAAGCTAACATACAAGTAGCATAGAAATAAACGACCTCATCTGAACCTTCAAGTCCGTTTTCTACTAATTCCTCTACAGAACTGTAGACTACATCTACAATCTGTTGATTGTCTAAACCTAAACCAAGTTGGTTTGAGATTTTCTCCATCTGGTCTTGTACTTTACTCACTAATCTCACCTTCTTTCTTCTCTACTAATTCTAAGGCTTTTTGGAACACCCCACTAATATCTCTTACTTCGCTAGGCGGATAGTAACTGAAAATGCTACTTACTACTTTTACGAAAGTATGAGGGTCTATAGCATGACTTAGGAAATCCCCTTCTTTGGTTAAGTGTTTACTGCTCAAACGACTAATAACGTCAGCTCCAAACTCTTTTTCAAACTTCTCAAAATCTCGACGGAAACGGTAGGATACCCTTGTAGTGTTTACTAAGTCTGTTAACAAACTAGCTAATTTAGGCATTTGAGAGACTTTAGGTAGTGGAATACCCCAAGCAACCGTACCATAAGCAGAACGCAAGACATCTACTGCTAAATAATTAGGTGTAGTCAACAACTCCACAGAAACTTCATTAGCGAAACGCTCTGCAAAATCTTTAAAAGAAGGTCTAATCTGTTTAAACTCTAAGCCTTTACCTTCATTTGCGAAGTAACTATCCAATTCTGCAAACTGTTCTTTTAGTTTAGAGTGTTTATCAATAAACTCATTGTAACCATCAAAAATAGAAGTTGACTCTAAACCGAAGATACCGAAACTTGCTAGTTTAATTGCTTCTTCATCTGATAAATCCAACTCTTTTAAAGAGCAAGCTAATTGGAAGAACTCTTTTTCGTTAAAGAACGTATCAAAATAGTAAACCGAGTTCACTGATAACCAACTGATTACTGCAAACAATGGTGAAACCTCACCTACTGTTTCTAAAACACTCTCTGGTAAGAAGTCTACACCCTCTAAGGTAATCTCACGTGCTAAAGGTTTAAACTCTACACCCTCTAAATCAAGTCCGAAACTCTCTAGTTTATCGTAAAGACTTTGGTACTTCTCACTATTTTTATCTTCTTCGTTTGGTTCTTCTGAAACCTCGTCTTCTGTCTCCAAAGGTTCTTCTGTTTCTTCCGTTTCATCAGACAAGTTACTTAAGTACAATTCTAACCCACTCTTATAACTTGAAACAAACTCAGAACTCATAAAATCAAAAGTGATGTTTTCTAAAGCCAACTCCAAGCAAGTGGTGAGCGCAGTGAGATACCCCACAAATACGGAATCAACACCTTTACTCAATCCTACCTTATCTTTATTCTTCAAAAGGTAATTAGCTACGGAAACTGCTCTCAAATAAGTTGTGTCAGAAGTGATAGTCACTTTAGGAGTCGGATAAGAAGTAATATCTCTATGCTCTTTCACAAAAGCAACCATCGAGTTTACATACTCTTTTGCTAGAGCTTTGTTATGTTCTCCAACCTCTAAAGTCTCTTTTAAAGTTGGAAATTGAGCTGAAATCTCAGACTGATACCCCTCAAGTACACGAACCAAACCTAAGAAGTTCGTAACCAAAGTTAAGTCGGAGTCTTTTAAGAACCCTCCTCCAATATCTTTAGTTTCCAAAGGTTTAGTTGATTTAGGCGTTCCTTTCTTAACTTCTTGGAAATAGTTCCACAAAGCACCACCTTCTTCATCCATCTCATAATATTGAGGTCGAAGAGCCGTGTGGGTGTAATATAAGTCATCATTGAATAAAGCACCAACATAGTTCAATTCTGTGTCTCTCAAAATGAGACCATAAGGGTCATTGATTTGTTCTCTATGACTCTCTACAAACTCTTTACAAGTCACACTATCTTCTACTAAACCGACTGCTCTCAGTCGCTTAAAGGAAGACTCTACCGTTTGTTTTCTGCTTGGGTCTAAGAACCAATCGAGACCGTGGTTATCAAGTAGATACCCTTGAACTTCTGGGCTACTGCTCAAGACAATAATCTCTTCTACACTTGAGAATACACGTGAACCAAAGAGAGAGCGACTGTCACCTCTCAATACTTTAGTAATCGGAGTAGATTTGCTTTCTGCTGACAATTCTGTACCTAACTGCTCTGTAAAGGTAATTGGTACGAACTGTTCTTTTGCCTTAAAATTGACTGGGGAAACATAAAACTGAACGTAAATACCATCTAACCCAAGCACTACTCTACGAACATTATTAGGTGAGAACTTGGAAATGATACCCTCAGTAATTCCCTTATCTTTTCTCTCTTTTAACTGTTTATAAGCTCCTGCACATAAGAGCCTTTCAAAATTTTCAACATACTTATTTGTTACTTTAGTTGGTGCACCTTCTTGCCCTCCTTGGGTTTGTGAGGTCAAAGGTTGCGAACCTTTTAATAATTCGTACATGTATTTTATCTCAACTTTCAAGATTTTCTATTTATTATCCAAAAGAAAACCACAAAAAATCCAGCATACCCTCATATACTGGATAAAATTCACTAGTTTCTTAGTTTTGATAAATATATGTGACAAAACCTTCTGAAGTTGTAGTTGGATTAAACCAACCACGGTGGTTGCCAATATAACGTTTCTTACCATAATTTGACTCTGAAACTTGAATACGAGTGTTAGACTCAACCGCAGTTACAACCGCAACGTGACCATAAGCACCATCGTTCCAACATGCAATCGCACCAACTTGAGGTGTTGAACCTGTTCTAAACCCTGCGGCAGCAGCGCTTGTCGCCCACTGCGCTCCATTACCCCAATAGTCTCCAGCCCAAGGTGCTAATGTTTTAGCTCCCCAAGTACACTCGCCCATTGGATAACTTGAAGCATCTGTATTGTATCTAGGACGACTTGTTGTAGTCACCGTAGGAGTTACAGTTGGTGTTGGTGTTGCGACTTCCTCTTGAGGTTCAGAACTTGGAGCTACTTCTTCTGAGGTAGTTGGAGCAGATGGAGTGGATACCGCTGAGACTTCTTGCTCTAACGAAGTGTTGGCAGAGTTAGTTACTACTGCTTTTTCACTTTCTTTTTGAGCTAAGTAAGATTTTTCTTCTTCCAAAGCTTTAGCTGCTTGGCGTTCTGCTTCTGCTTTTTGTTCTACTAACTCAGCTTTCTTATCTTCTGCTTCAGTTTTTTCAACCTCTAAGTTCAACTTCGCTACTTCTAACTCCGCTTTGCGAGATTTAAGAGCTTGTGCATCATCTTCTAACTTTTCTTTGTTAGCAATAACCGTGTTAATCGCTTGGTTGTTCTCTTCTTGTTTCGCTAAAATGTCTTCCTTGTCACTCTTTTGTTGTGCCAACATTTTGTTACTTGCTTCAACAATTTGGTTCATAGAAGTAACTTTAGAAATAGCGTCAGAGATAGAGTTTGAGTTGACGACAGCATTCACATAGTCTAAAACAGAACCACTTGTTTGCGCACTACGAGCTTGTTTTTCCAAAGACTCTTGACGAGACACAATGTTCTTAGACAAGTTGTTGATGTCTTTTTCTAGGTCTTTAGATACTGACTCCAAATGGTCAGTTTCAGCTTGTAAATTGGCTTGTTCTGTTTCTAAGGCAGTAACCTTACTTTGTACATCATTTAACTGAGAAGTTGCTTCTTTTTGTTTCTCAGTTAATTGTTCCACTTTCTGGTCTTGTTCTGCAATGGCAGAGGTTGATACACCTTTAGAGGTTGGGGTTGCTTGTGGTACATCAACTACCTCATGAGGGTTTAAAACCCCTGCGCTTACTGTTTGAATAGTTGTTAAACCTTGACTTAACAATACTGTACTTAGTAATAAAGTAGATAAAACTTTCTTTTTCATACTGGAAAATCCTTTACTTTCAAAATATAAAATCATTATAACAAAGAAAGTCGCAATTTCATATTACGACTTTGTTACATTTTCGATTTGGTTGGCAAGGGTTGATGCCACAAAGGTTTTGCTACTTGAAAGGTTTGTATGAAGCCTTAAACTTACTCAAAGACAAAGTTTCACGTTGAGGTGGTATTAGCCAATGGATGTCACTATTTATTGGCGGTGCGTGGAGGAAAGTTACTTCCTTCCCACTTACCTCTTTGACTACGACAACCTTGTTGAAGTCCGCTCTGTTTCTATAAAGCCTATTTTCATTCAAATCCAAGACTCAAACCACCTTTCATTTCTTCATTCTTCTAGTTTAGCAAAAAGAAAGAAAACAAGCAAAGAAAAAGAGAGGATACCGCTAGGTAAACCCTCTTTCTTTATATCTAAGCAATCTCAGTTGCAACTTCTTTTTCTTCCGGCAACAATGGATATTCTCTTGAATCCACAATATTGGTGCGCTCTTTCTTGTTGTCGAAAGCCAACATCAACTCTTTACCAAAGTCCTCAAAGGTGTACTCAATCATAGTGAATTGACCTCCATGACCTTCAAACTCAGCAATACAACGTTGGACTAGCTCTACTGCTTTCTCGTGAAGACCACCCATCAACTCGTCTACGACAAACAACATACGGTGGTTGGTAATCTCAGTCAATACTACAGAGAACAGAAAGGCAATAATCTGACCCATACCGTCTCCTGTTTGCTTACCAATCACTAATTCGTTCCATTGACCGTTCTTGAACTCCAATAAATTCAAGTGAACTTTCTGAGCTTTCAAGTCGGAAATCAAAGAGAACTTATACACGTTTTCTCCAAAGACCAAAGCCAAAGCACGGTTAATGATACCCTCCATATAGTCACGCAAACCTTTTGTACCATCATTGCTCAACATAACAACGTATTGTAAGGCTTTCGCTCTATTCAAGTAGAGAGTGCGCAAATCTTCTAGTTGTGCAATGTCATCTTGGCGCTTTCTAAGTCTATCCTCTTTCAAGGAGTAGTCTTGTTTAATCGCACCGAGGCGACTTGCGAATGTTTCTGAAACCAAGGAAATCCTCCTTTTCTATTCACTTACTTAGATTTAGTTACTACTCATAGCAACAGACCAAATGTTAGAGGAGTCAAAACTCTTGATAAAGACAAACTTCCCTGCACCAGCAAAACCAAAGCGAATATCGTCAGCAAACTCACCTTTACCATACAACAAGTAATCAAAGTAAACTGGGGAAAGTCCAAATTGGAAACCTCCTAACTCCAACTTCGCTTGGTTACCTTCTGTTACCTTATGTACGTGTTCAATAGGGGCAGTCAAGTCTAAATCTCCATATTTGAAGGTTACATTCTTCAAATCATCAGAAATAATGACTTGAATACGCTCTGCGGACATGAGACCACTTAAAGCATTAATACGTTTCAAATACATTTCAACAAGAGGGCGAGATAAGGATACCCAAGGTAAATCTCCAAGTTGATCCAGAGAGTTTGGTGGGTAAGCCACATCTACATCATAGAGGACACCTATTACAGTAGCACCTTGCTTCAAGACAAAGAAGTGTTTTTCTTCATCTTTGTAGAACGAGAACAACCCTTTAGCCAACAAATCTTTCAAAGCAACCAAACTCATTGGACGAAGACCACCCTCTTCTAAAAAGAAATCCATATTGTTCTGAACACTAGGCATATAAGTGTCTTTGTAGAACTCCAAAGCTTTGGTAGTCGGGTTGAACATCAAATCGTTGTGGATTTCATTCGTTGTTGGAGTGTAAGGAGCTAAGTCATTCAAAGTTTGAATCATGTCCTCACGTTGTTGTTCTGTCAACTCTATAAACGGAACTTCTTCATTGTCTGCAACACTAATATACTCTAAACGGTACAAGTCTGAAATATAAAAAGGTGGAGTGGTTGCAATGAGAGAAGAGTTACGAATCTCTTCATCTTTATCGGGTAACTTCAAGCTCTCTTGAACGGTAATCGCAACCTCAATATCAGTTAGAGGGTGGAAAGTCACACTCAATGGAGTGGTCAATTCACTAGCTGCATAGGTTGAAATCAACTTCTCTAAAGTAAGGGCTGGTACTTGGAAGTAAATCGGTTCTTCCCCTTCAAATTCTGTAACCTCTACCGCAGAAGTAGTTACACTTGTTTTTGCAACTACAATATCTGTAAGGGCAAGGAAAGATACCGCTCCACTAGGTTCAACCTTAACAACAACGTTCTTGCTTTTTGGGTCAATCATAGAGCGTTTTACTGTATCAATCAACAAGCGACTTTCTTCTGCTAATGTGTCAAATGCAATCTTTAAAAACATACCTTAACTGCGCTCCTTAATCTAACTTAAAGCCTTGTTCCCAAGAAGCGGTGTCAAATCCTGCAAAGGGATTAGTATCTGCGCTTGGAGTTTGTTTAGGAGTTTCCTCAACTTTAGGAACTTTCACCTCAACAGTTTTCGTTGGGGTTGCACCCCCAAACACACCACTTAGCAAATCAACTGCACTAGTGTCTGTAGTAGCTGGTTTATTTTCAACTTGTGCAGTTTCTACACTTGTCGGAGTTTCTGAGGTAGTTGGGGATACCGCTTGCTCTTCTTTAATTGGAGCAGTTTCTTCAAATTTAATTTCCTTTGTAGGTTCTGGAATAAGTGGAGAGTCCCCTTTTGCAATGTCAACAACTGCATCGTTTTCCAACATTTGAGCAGTCATTTCTTTTGCTTCTGCTTTAACTTCTTTGCTATCTGCTACTTCAACATCATAAGAAACCGCAGACACATCTTCTCCTGTAATTTCTTTAATGGTGTCGTAGTCTTTCTTTTCAACCGCTTCAAAGAATTTCTCTAAGCGCTCTGCTTCAGCAACTTTCTCAGCCAAGATTTTACTTGCAAGTGCTTTGTAAGCTTCAATCGACTCTTTTGTGAACTCAGTCTCACTAGCGAGTTCCATTTTAATCGGATACCCTAATGAGTTGAGAATTTCAACTTCCTTCAAAATCGCTTGAACACGAGCTTTCTTAGACCCTCGAATTTCTTGCTCTTTACGATTGTGCTCTGAAACTTGTTTATTTAACGACTCCAAACGAGCCAAGGTTTGTTCTACTGACATTTTATGTCCTTCCTATTTTCTTCTTGTTTTCTTCGTTTATCTGTTCTTAACGAAAACTTTACAATCTCAATCATTATGTAGGAGAGTTGAAAAACAATCAACAAACCTACTGCAATCAATATCTTCACAATAAAAGTTAATTAAGCGCTAAATAATGCTTAATCAAGTCCTTAATCTCTGGTTCTAACACCATAAGATTTAGGCGCTCTGACAAGGATACCCCTGCCCAGTTGAAATCTCTTAAACCTTCTAAAGCTTCAGATAGTTGAGCTTGTTTTCCTTCTGCTTTGACTTGTTCTGCTACTGACCCTTCTGTATCTTCCAAGAAAATCTCAGAAGGTGGTTTTAATTCAAATACTTGTGGGTCAAAGTGAACTTCTGGTAAGCCAGTGTGAGGGTTTTTACGCATCTTCACAACTGCACACCAGACAAAACTGTAATCTTCTGAGCGCTTTGGACGAGCCATACAACCTAAATTCATAAAGGCACAAGACGTTCCACCTTCAGTTTTAAAGGCTTTCAACTCGCTTGGTTGGTGGATGTGACCATTCAAAATCAAATCCACCCCATAAAAGGGTTCATGAGTTGTTAAATCAATCACATCCGGATTGTTTGTAAAGTTTGTCAAACCTACTCGGAAATCGTAGTGGGTTATCGCAATATTAGTAACACCTTCTACAATATCCAATTTCTCAAACTCTTTTCCATACGGAACATAGTGGAATACGACCCTCAATGGTTCATTTGTATCTGGGTCAATCAAGTCTGGTGACTCTAACATTACTCGACCTACTTGTTTATCGTCCTCTGCTAAATGAGCTGGTGAGTCAAAGTACCCAAGAGAAGACAAGAATAAGTAGTCATTACGCTCTTCAGAACCATGTAAGTCATGGTTTCCACGGTTAATGACCTTGTGACCCTTAATAGAGTCTAAGAATTTCATGGTGCGACTCAGCATAATACGGTCACCAGAGAGCCAAGATACCCCTGTGCGAACCCCAATAAAGTCGCCTGTTTCATTATACAACTCTGGTTCAAGGAGTTGAACCCTTTCCAAAGTCTTATCCATGCACCAATAACAGTTCTCTTGATAATTGATATGCTGACCTCTATACACATTTTCAATGTGTCGGTCTCCAAAAGTAACTGAGGTGTTGCCGATTACTTTTTTCAAATTTACTTACCTCTCAAAATGCTATCATTTGCTCTCTATTCGATTTTTAATTTCAGAGGTAGAAATATACCTAACCTAATTTTAAATCGAATTTGAGTCAAACTGAGACCTCTCAGCTATGCTCATGTGGACTTACTATGGTCGAACCAATTTCAAAAGGTTCTGTAATCGAAAGATGACCACAGTGTGAGCAGACTCCAACTGGATACCCTTGAGTTTTCAACTCTTGTAGAAGTTCTTCGCTTTCTTTAAAGCAAGACTCTTTCTCTGAACCTTCAAGTTCTATCTGTTTGTCCAAAATTTCCAATTCTGAAAACTGAGACTCTAAAACCAAGAGAGACAACACTTCATCAGTTTTGCTTTCGTCGACCATACCAAAGCTAAGAGTAGTTGCTAACCCGTTTAAAGCTGAGTTTAAATTTGAAATGACTTCCAAAACCTGAGTTGAAGAAACACTTGGGGCTTGTCCGAAACTTTCAACTTCACTTAAAGCAGTCAACCCTTTTGAAATCTTGTCAAGAACTACTAAATCAGTTAAATTTGCAGTTTCAACAATCGGTAAGGAAACCTCTGAGCCAAACTCTTTTAACTTCGTTTGAATAGAATGAACTTGATTGAGTGCTTTCAAATCCACACCATCAATCGTAGTTGTTCCTTCCAACTCAGACATAGCTTTCAAGTCGCTTGCAACTTCGAGGATACCCTCTGAGCCTTTTTCTAATTGTTCAAAAGTGTGTGTTTGGTTTTCTAGTTGTCGAATAACCTCTTTTGTTAAGTGTCTACGGTCTACAATATCCTGAGAATAGACTCGGATACGACCCTCTACAACCTCTAGTTGTTGGAACGTTTCCTTGTTATCATCTGTCATTTGTTTAATCGCTTGCTCTGCCGTTTCTAAGTCCGCTGCTTGCGACAACATCTTATTAAGTGAAGCTGGGGACTGTTCCAATACTGGAAGACCTTCAGCTCCCCTCATTAAGTTCAAATAACGACCGCCTACCTCTGCTAAGTTGAAGTAGCGCTTCAAGAAACTTGGGGTCTCAGAGACTTTTACAAAACGACCATCTACAAGGGTGTTATAGACCTCTTTTCGAGTGCCGTCTTCATTCAAGTACACTCTATAGCCGTTCTTAAACGTAGAGCGAGGACTTAAACTTGTTCGAGTTAAGTAATACTCAACCTCTAACCCATCAGACCAAAAGGTTGTAATCTTTGCTTCTAATGCTCCATGCTTAATAAAGCCTTTCGCCAGTTGCAAGCCGATACCCTTAGTGGTTAGGTTGTATTCCAAAGCCTTCAAAGCATTAGACTTCCCAGTTGAGTTGAAAGCCTTTAATAGCAAGACCCAATGAGAACCGAACTCAAAACGTTCTTTCTCATACTGAGCAAAGTTTTCAATCTCCCAAGCCAATAACTTGGACTTCTGACCTCTAGCAATAATACCCTCTAGGTAATTGCGGTGTTCTTCTGAGTCAAATAATGAAGTTTGTTTTAACTCACTTTTGCTCTCACCCTTACTCACCTGCAAGTCAGCAAATAGTTCATCTACTACTGTTGCCAATTTTATTCTTCCTTTCCTCTTTATCTTCGCAAAATTCCTAGAAAAGACTAGGAACTTAGAGAAAACAAAGAAATAATTTTTCTTTGTTAAAAGCCAAACCAAACTAGTTTGACTTTCCCGGTTTCTATAAGACTACATCTCTACCAATTAAGGAGAGTCTAAAGGCTAAAAACTCTTAATTTAGGTTTGGAGTGTTTTATTCCTCAGCACCAAAGTCCAAAGCACTTGCTGGATCAACATCTACACCCGGAGGAAGTTGACCTGCATTCGCACCTAGACGGTTCGCTGCAGAATTTGTGATAGGGTTGGCAGACCCACCTGCTGCTACACCTTTTTTAAGGTTTTCAGCAGTTGTTTGAATGTTCTCAACTTCAGCTTTCACTTTGTCAAGACCACCGTATAGTTTATCCAACTTCTCATTTACCTCTTCGTCAGAAAGCAATTCGCAAGCGCGAACAGTCTGTACAAGGTAAAGAGCGCTGTAATGAGCTTGTGCTTCTTTGTCCCATTGTTCTTGGAGACCAAGGTACTCAGTCAAGTCATACAAATCAGTGAATGGAGCCACTTTTTGCATTACTTGAATGTTCAATGAAGCACCTGATTTAGAATCTTCACTTTCGTAAGCAGCACCACCGTTTTTCTTCGCTTTGGCAAGTGCTTGTTCATCAATCTCATAGTTGAAGAGAACGAAGAACCCGCCAAGTTCAGTGATACCCGGTTGTTGTGCTTGCAACTCAAGAGCTTTCACCAACTTTTCAGTGAAGGCTTTTGTAGTGAGCTTATGCCACTTCATTTCACCTTCAATCGTGTGAGCAAACTCACGTGTTTCAAATAATTGGTTACCATCATTATCGCAGATAGGTTTACCATAATTATCAATACGAGGAATTTGTTTCTCCACAGTTGTTGGGTTTCCAGCTTCATCAAGCAAAGGTTTTGTTTCTGGTGTAGTTGTGAACTTACCATTAGCGTCCTTTGTAGTTGGAATAACTACTACTGGGAACCACATGTCTGAGTTACTTTGAACTTGCAAGAACACATATTCCATAAACGTTTTAGTGAAGTCTTTTTCTTCTTTGTACTGAGGTTCGTTTGCAACCAACTCAGCAACAGAAGAGTATCCTTGACGAGCTACTTCAAGCTCAATTTTCGCACGGCGCATGTCAAATGCTGCAGAAATGTAATCACGAAGGTATTCGTTATTACCTGATTGACCCCAAGGTGCAAAGATACGATTTTCTTCTTTAGCTTCTTCAAAGTAAGGCATAGAACCTTTCCAGTTGCTATCCTTATCTCCGTTGTTAAAGGCTTTCATTGTAACCGAACGCATAGGAACGCGGAACGGAATTAAATCGCCTTTTTCATCAACAGTTGGGAAGCCCATGCGAGGGATGTAAACCAAAAGTTTTTGGTTTGTGTAACCATCCTTCGCACGGTTGAAGATTTTGATACCGAGTTCTTCTCCAAGTTCAGTGAGTGGAGAACGTTTTGCACCAGCAGTATCTTTCGCAAGAACTTGTTGCATTTGAGCCATTTGTTCTGCAGAAATCTTAGACATATCAATTTTTACCATGTTGTTTTTTACCTCAAGTTTTTCTAAGCAATAATTTAGCAATATTTAGCAATTTAAAGCAATTTCTAAGCAATTTTAAAGCATTTTTAAGCAATTAGTAACTACCGTTAGTCTTCTGTTTCTTTTGTAAAGCTTTCTATTTAGTATTTTTAGTAAAGTAAAATCTGCTAGTTTAACTAACAGTATGTAACCAAATTTTTTTTGAAAGAGGAATTACTAAGCAACCAAATCAATTAACCAACAAATTAACAAAATCTTAGTCTATCATCCAGACCTAACAATAGTTGTGCCTTTTGAGGTAATCTCATAAAACCAACAGTGCGACTTCTCAGCCGGACTTAAAAAGCCAATGAAAAAGGATACCATTAACAGTAGTTACAGTAGTCTCTACATTGGCTTCGCCTGTCATCACGACGGTCAAATAAATTAAGTGTCCTTTACGGACTTCAGTAAGCTAAACTTACTTATAAGTCATAAGCCTTTTACAACTTATGACCTGAAAAAATTTGGAAAGGAAATAGTTCAACGAGAACCACTCGGAGCTAGGAAAATAAACCTAAAAACTAGCTCCTATAACCTAAAGACCTTTTACAATCTCTAGGTTTGAAAAGAAAGGGACAACTATGCGTTATCTAAATTGGTGAACCAAAATTCACCCATAAATCACAAATCTTTTATAATTAGTGACCTAATAGGTTCAAAGGGTTGTTACAAATGTTAAAAACAGATATAAATGTACCATTCAATTCTTAACGCTCCACAATAACTTGCAAAGCAAGTTATTGTTTCCGCTAAAGGCAACCTACGATACCCCTAACCCTCTCTTAAATAAAGATAAGATATAGGTTTACATTTAAAAGTTAAATTTAAGTTTTTAAACCTCGTCAGATAAATAAGTCTCAAAGACCAAGGACGGTGGGTTTTATTTGTATTCAAATGAATACAAAGATTACTTAATTTATTTAACCTTTAAAATACAATTAAAGAAAAGGTATTAAGATAAACTTAACTACCCTTGTGAAAGAAAAGAATAAACTTTTCCTCACAATGAGCTTTGAACCTTTTACAATTCAAAGCCCTGAACCAAAATAAATACTAGGAGAACATCAATGAGCAAACAAAGTCACGCATTAAACATTCTAAGAGGAGGGAACCAATCTCCTCTAAAAGTTGCAAACCTTTTACAATCTGCAACTCAAAAGGAAAAGAAGAAATTCTAAGATTTCTTTTCGGTAAGGATGAGAAAACCTTACCTATCACATAACAACCAATTAAAGTTGCTATATGCGCTACTTAATAGGAGAATTAAGTATGAAAAATTTAAGAAGTTTTGTTCAAATATTGAACACCCTACAAAATTGTAGGTATTAGTTGCAGACCTTTTATAATCTGCAACCACAACTAAATAATATAAGGAGTGCTTACCTAATGGTAAAGTGAGCTACTTTATTAAAAATAGATCACAGTAAAGTAATTCTCAACTTTACTTATTTAGTATATCACAAAAAGTAAGATGTGTCAAGAGTTTTCTTTACTTTTTACTACTTTTTCTATTCTATAGTTTTTTTAACGAATGCGTTCCAAACGCAAATGTACGACTACATTATCTTTGTAATCTGTGCGGTCAATGTCACGTTGCAAACGGTAAGAAATGTAATGCTCCGCAATTTGGAGATATCCATTTGAGAGGAGTTTGTTTTCTACCAAAGCTTGAACCATAGAAATGGTAATATTCTCAGAGTGAGACTCTTCTAACTCTACTTCAACACTTTTTGCAATGCGAGCTAAGTTGTTTCTTAGGTCATCCCCTACTACATAAACTGACTGAGCTGCTTTAATTAAAGCACCATAAATTTTATTAGCGTCAAAATCCTCTAATTGACCGTTACGTTTTACAATTTTCATGTTTTACCTGCTTTCACTTTCAAGTCTATTTATAATCACGAATAAATCGACCATCTACAAATTGATCTACTGGACTAAAGTTAATCGAATGAGAACTGTCCTCAGAGATATATTCTACCTCAAACGAATCTGTTTCACTGCTGTATACAATGTCTGTAACCATTATTGCTATCGGTTCAAAATCGACAGTCAACCACTCAGAACCTATGCCAATCCAACTTTTCCAATAGTTTATTTTATCTTCTATTGTTACTTCCATCTGTTACCTCATCTTTCTGTTACCTCATCTTTAAACAAAACCTCTCGCTTAAATCGACCATCTAAAAATTCATCTAATGGACGGAGCCAGTGTAGACGATTAGCATCTCCAAGGCGCTTATAGGATACCGCAAGAGTTAAATCAGACTCCACTATTACAATGTCTTTAACAGTGTAAAGGTTGTCTGTCTTTAAATGTCGCCAAAGAGAACCTATGGGAACTTCTTTACGCTTAAGAGATAAATCTTCTTGCACTTCTTCTAGTGATTTCATAAACTCAACCTCTCCACTACCGCTGCCTTGTTTTCTACCAAAGGAACTAATACCTCATGTATCTGAGAACCAAATAGACTTAAAAAGTTGTCTATATCCTTCACTTGAAAAGAAAGACCTTCTCCGAACTGATACCGTTTCTCTTCCACATACAAGAAAGTCGAATTAGTCGGTACTTGCCACTTCTTCTCTAGTAAAGCTCTCTGCCCTGCTTTATCGTTGTCTGGGACACAAATCACTTTATCAAATAAGTTAAGGACTGCACCTTTATAAGCATTCACATCAGCTCCCATAGTCGCAATAGCTGGAACACCATAAGCGTCCAAGTGAAGAGCATCAAATATACCTTCAACAACCACAACAGAACCTCGATACCGCTTATCTCCGTTGAAAGATTTATCCAAGGCTCGATCTAAATTGAACCAATGACTTTCTTTAGAGAAATCTTTGTCTGCAATCGTGTAATACTTAGGGAAACCTTTTCTCCAACCAACCAAGGTTGTAATCGAACCATCTGCATTGCGAATAGGCACTACTACTCGACCTTCTAAAGTAAAAGTTCCTTTATCGAGCCAACCGACCTCATCTAAAGCGTTCATCAACTCAATATCAACTGAAGGACTTGTTGCGAAACCTAAATAATTCTCAGTCAAATAAGATTTAATCTCATCATGAATGTACTTTCGCTGAGTGGCGACTTCGGATACCGAGTTCAAATCAATAAGGTGTGACTTAACCAACTCAAAGACTTCTTCTTTGGTTCTCAAATTGTTAGTTCGTCCTTTCTGTTCAATATTTTATATTATAGCACAAAAACGCAAAGAAAACAAGTCCAAGACTTGTTTCTAGCATTATAAAACCCTGTCTTCTGAAACATCTGAGGAAGCTAAACTCAAAAGCAAGTTTTGAATATAGAGCAAGCAGACTCTATGAGATATCCCATTGACTGCCTCTTTCGGTTTGAAGTTCGTGAACTACCCCTACTTAAACTAACGCTTAGAAGTAGGAGCTTCTTGGGTAATGTGCTGACTTACTGATTAGCTGACTAATCAACAGAGGTTACATAAATTTACCAAGCTAGCCCCGTAGTCCCTACGGTTGTATTATTTTTTTTCTAATTTACGCTAAATGCAAACCTTCATTAAGAATGTTAATACTAGCGTTGATATCTCTATCGTGGTGAGTTCCACAGTTAGTACAAGTCCACTCTCTAATTGAAAGAGGTTTCTTACCTGAGTTAAAACCACAATCTGAACAAAGCTGAGAAGAAGGATACCAACGACTAATTTTGGACACTTGTTTTGCGTACCAATTAGCTTTATATTCCAACATTCTTACAAACTCAGACCACGAAACATCACCGATTGCTTTTGCTAAGTTATGGTTTTTCATGAGATTTTTACTTGATAAATCTTCAATACATAAAATGTCGTGGTTCTTGACAAGGTATGTACTGAGCTTATGAAGAAAATCTCTACGCATATTAGCAATTTTCTCATAAATCTTAGCAACTCTTACTCGTTGTTTTTGATAATTCTTACTCTCAGATAATTTTCGTCCCGCTTTCTTAGCAGTTAAAGCTCTGCGAGATAAAATCTTTTGTTCTTTAGCCAATTTCTCTGACAACTGCTTGAGAAAGCGTTCATTACCGATTTTCTCCCCTGTTGAAAGAATAGCAAAATCAGAAAGTCCAAGGTCGATACCGACTGAGGAATCGGTTTTAGGAAGTGAAGTAATCTCAGTTTCACACAAAATAGAAACATAATATTTCCCAGTTGGCGTCATTGAAATTGTGGCACTCTTAATAACACCTTCAATTTGACGATGTGCTTTGACACGCACCCAACCGAGTTTAGGTAACTTTATAAACCCACCATCTAAAGCAATACTACCTTTCTGATTATTAGTTTGGTAGGACTGACTATGACTCTTTTTCTTGAATTTAGGGAAACCAAACCCTGACGTGAAGAAGTTTTTGTAGGCTTTCTGAAGATTGAGTTGTACGTTAGCTAAAGCTAAACTGTCCACCTCTTTCAACCAAGGAAACTCTTTCTTGTACTGAGCTGGTGTGTTATATAAAGTTTCGCCAGTTTCTTCATAGTGCTTTATTTTATCCGCTAACATCATATTCCAAATAGCTCTAGAACAACCAAATGTTTTAGCAAAAAACTGTTTTTGTTCTTCATTAGGATACAACCTGAATTTATAAGCTTTTTGTTTAATAGTCATTTCTCTTTCCCTTGATTTTCAATATATTGTCGAATAATCTCAATAGGTGCACCACCACTCGATAACAAACAAAAGGAACGAGACCAAAACATCTCTTTCCATAGTTTTTGACGAATAGTGGGAAATTCTTTCTTCAATAACCTACTTGATGCAGATTTGTAAGCGTTAATGAACTTACTAAATTCTGTTTTAGGTTGACCTTTAAATAGAACATGAACATGATCTTTATCATGATTCCATTCAACCAACTCTATCTTATAAGTAGGTGCAATGTACTCAAATATCTCTTTGGCTCTATTGGAAATTTCATCAGTAAACACTTGTCTTCTATATTTCACTACTAAAATCAAATGATAATGTAACGAGAAGACTGAATGTGCATTTGTATCTAAGTCCATTGATATTACTAACTTTCTAATAGTTTAACTGATTATAGTTTACCATAGTAACTAGAAACTGTCAAGACTTTATTTAGTTTTATGTCAATAAAATCAAAAATTTATTGGAGCAACACCTTTACACCACACCACCTAATAGGTGGAGGACTTACAGGTGAAAGATTAAAGTAATCAAGTTCAGATAAATCTCCAAAGTAATCTAAATCTAAGTCTGTAGTTTCTCTTGTTTCTTCTGCTAGGTCAATCAGACCTGCAAAGTAGTTCGAGTAAATAGCGTGTGCTCCTACAACTGTAATTTTGTTAGCTAAACCTAAATCCTCCTGCAGAGTACGGAAAGCCAAATTTAATAGGTCGTTGTAAGTGCGTTTTGTTTTTAAAAGTAACACTTGGAAACTCCTTTCCTAATAAGTTTCTTGCTAAGTATTATAACATAAACCACAAAAAAAAAATCATCCCTCTACGAGAGTTGATCGTTCCAATCCTATTTAGTTCTTCAACTGCTTTAAAACTTCAAATAGTATTGTAATATCTGGTGCCAAGTAAGTCTGAATTGATAATAAAACGTAATCAACTAAGCACAAGATTAGGAAGGATACCGCTAGGTGTTTTAACCATCTCTTTCGAATAGCAGTTATTTCTTCCTCAAGTTCATCTTCTAAATCTGAGTGGTACTTGAAACCAAGGTAAATCAGCACACCAAGTACAATGAAAGCAGTGAAGCTTAGAAAGTCGTTCCACAAATCAAACACCTTATAAACTTGCCACTGTGAGCGTAATTGTGGATAATTCCCCACAAATTGTTGTACCAAATCTGTACTTACATTTAGCGATTTTGCCAATTCATCAAATAATTTGTCCATTTTATGCTCCTAATTTTTCTACACTATATTTAGACATGAACTCTTGCACAGGTACTCGATAAGTCAGTTCCCAAAAGTGATTTAAGACATCAAATTCAACCATTATGGAACCTACCTTACTGTTATAATAAACATCTGCAATCTGACCTATGTACTCACTACCTAAAATTTTAACAGTCCACTTAGAACCTAAATCTAAATGAGACCTCCAACTTTGAATTGCTTGCTCTAAACTCATAAATTAAAAACCTACCACTTTCTATAGTGTCTCAAATCCTAGCTACTAAGTGCTTTGCACTCAACCTCAAGTTAACTCTTTAATCAAAAATAGTCTCTGCTTTCTCTTGTTCAAAAGTCAAACGCAAAACACCTTTTATAGTCTCAAATTCTTGAACGTCACCTCTTAAAAACCCTAAACGATTTCGATACCCTTTGAGTTTTCTATATTCAACTTTAGTTAAGTAACTATCTAAATTCTTAAATTCTACTAATTCACTAACTATAACATAAGCTGAACTTTGTTTCTTATTTTGCTTATGAGTGACCTTACCAACTAAATTCCCAGAACTATATCTCTTAATTTCTTCAAACAAGTCTTTAGTTAACATAGTACTAGGAGTTAAGGTAACACGATCATGTGACTTAGTTACCCACGTTAACAAAAACGTATCAGAAAAATCAATCTTTCGATTATAAACCGATACCCAATCTTTTTCATATACAAGCTCTTGTTTAGTATAAGTCTCTAAAATAAAGTGAACTAGTACAAAAACAATAACTGAAACAAGTAGTGAAAGTGTGAAAAGTTTCTCAGCACTTACTGCTGAATTCAGTAAAATAGCAGCGCAAAAACCTGCAAGCATACCTAAAACACTCGATATAATACCTCGGTAAGAACTATTCAATAACCAATCAAACATATTTAACTTCCTTTCTCTAAACAACTAAGAACAACTCTCAATCTTAATTGTATGATCAGTATTGATTAAACTAATTGTACAAGTACCTTTAGAACCTTTAAAGTCTACAATAGCAAACCGATAGTCAAGATAGTCCAAAACTTGTTGAACTGTGGACTCCTTATCTAACTCAAAATCCTCGAATATAGGAGAACCACTTTCACAAAAAGATACCGTGTATAAAGTGCCCCCTTGCAACTTTGTCTGCAATTTTGATTCTATGTTACTTGAACCATAAACGGTTAAACGTTCCACACCCTCTGAATACATAATTTTAAACCTCATTTTCTATTTTCTTTATTATATCAAAATTACGGTAGTTTGTCAAATATAAAAAGCAAGACTTTTAAGGTCTTGCTTAATTTAAGGATACCGAGGTTACTTTTCCAAAAAGTTACTTAAATCTTCACTTGTTATAGCACCTTCTCCAGTATCAAGAGTTATACGCAACTCACCATCATACTCTGACTTTTCTTGGGAACCTACAAAATCAAACAGTCTATTATATGTGTAATCAATTTTACGATATTCGACTTTGATAATCTTTGCAGTGCTGCTTGTGTCGCCTACTAACTCAGTCACTTTAGTTTTTCTAGTTATGCTTGCACTATCTTTCTTTAATGTTAAGTAATGAGTATAGTTTAAAACCCTTGAGTTCTCCCCACTATTGTAAATCTTAGTTTTAACAAGAGGTGTGTTCAAAGGAACTTTATACTCAAAATCTTCATCAAAAGCTAGAGTCAAATCCACATCTTGATTGTTTTGATAAATTTGTTTCCAATCCGTTGCATAAACCTTCTCTTCTTTTAAATTCAGCGCTAAAAAGGGAAATGAACCTAATAATAAAACAAATAAAGAAATATACGTGGACTTGAACCATTTAGGACGTTCCCAATTAGACTCCCCATCTAAACAAAACATTAAAATAACTACAAGTATAAGTATAACTAGAAAAGGAGCTAAAAACCTAGTTGAAATAAGCCAACCCATTCTATCTCACCTACTTCTAATTAAGGTTGCACAATGGTACTACCTGTACCATTGACAGTTACCCATCCATGTTTTTCTCTGGCTTCCGCCTCTTTCATACGAATAAGGTTATCCGTAATAGAGTCTGATTTTACCTTGTTTGCCTTAGCTTCTCCCTCAGCACGAATGATAGCAGTATCTGCCTCAGCTTGAGCTTGGACTTTCTTAGTTTCAGCTTCAACCTCAGCTTTAGCTTTCTCTTGTTTAGCAGTATCAATCTCTTTCTGCTTAACACTTTCGTTCTTGATAGCTGCTTCAATCTCATCTCCGGCATCTTGGTCGGTGATTGTGAATGAGACAAATTCCAAGTCGTAAGACTCAAACTTGTCTTTTAAAGCTTTGTCAATCATTTCGTATACTTCGGTACGCTTGTCTCCGAGAATATCATAGATGTCGTAATTACCTGTCACGGACTCAATCGCCCGTTGAACTGCAGGGGATACCACACTATTATTGACATTTTCTAAGGTTGTGTAGTTGGAGAAAACGGTCATAGCCTTTTCCTTATTGACACGATATTTCACGTCAATATTAGTGTTGAGCCACTGACCATCTTTGGTCTGAGTTGTAATCTTCTCCATAGTCTTCGTTTGTACCGAAGTGGGAAGAGTGTAAACCTGATCAATAAAAGGTAGTTTTAAATGATACCCCGTTTGAAGTGTGGTGTCTTGGACACCACCAAAGGCACTTACCTTAACCCCAACAGTATTTGCCGGAATTCGTTTTACCGCAGTTAAGCGAAAAAGTCCAAGTAGGACAAGTCCTGAAATAATAGCAATTCCAATTTTTACCGGTTTTGTTAAATTCATAAAATGTTTCCTTTTCTATTCTGTAATTAACAATTCTGAGCCGTTTGTGAACTGTTTAGAGAGTTCAAGTAGCTCAGAATCAGAAATATAGGTGATGCCCTTACGTTTTATGTAAGACCAAGTGCGGTTATACATTTCCTCTGGCACAATTCTCCAACCAAAATCATTTCTGAAGAATATCTTTAGAAATCGGTCTTTGACCATATAAATAGTTTGGTCTCCGTTTTTGAAGTTAATACGGAAAGGTTTATTTTCTTGTACTTCTACCATCTCTTAATCCTCAAATTCAATTATAATAATTGTATCCTCTGGTACATCTGAGTTACAAACTACATAAAGCATATCGTCCAAGTCTAAACTTTCATTAGATTTCTCATAGAATCGACCAAAACAAAGCTCTACAAATGCTCTTACTTGTCCAAAAGTCGTAACTCGTTTAAAGTCTTTTCGTACAACTTCATTGAACGCATCCATAACCTCTCGATATTGAGGACTGAAAGTCAACCAAAAATAAAAGTTGTCTTCATCACCCAATACTTTATCCAACATATTTAAACCATCTAACCCACTTTGTAAGTCAGACAATTTAACATCTGTTAAGTGTAAATGAATTAAATCATGTAATCTCCAAGCCATACCCTAATCCTCAACTTCAATAATTATCAATAAATCATCAGCTAAATTCAACTTTAGTAAACTCTCTGCTGAGAAATCACTAGCTAACACCGAGTAAGAATACTTAGAACGGTCTTTTGCACAGAATTTTACAAAGTCTAAAACTTGCCCTAATGTTGTAACGTACTTATGGTTACAACGAACAATCTCATTAAAAACACCAAATACCTCTTGGTTTAATGGCTCAATTGTATACAAAAGCTTCCTTTTATTTACATCTACTAAGTCATCAAACAACCCTAAAAGATTCTGATTTGTTTTTACATCAGAAAGTCGAACATCTGTTAAATACAAATGAATTAAATCACCTATTCTCCAAACCATCTTTAGTTCCCTTTCAATTCATCTTTGTAATAAGCTGCCAATTCTTCCATATACTTCGTTGTCCAACGTTTGATTTTTGCAAGTTGATTGTTGTCAAGCATGGAAATAGCGCTTAAAGGAAGAAGAGAACTCTTCCTATTCCACACCATATCAGTAGTGTTGTACCAAATAAACCCTGAACAAACTGTAGCCCCGTTTAAGGAGTTTTCTTCAACTTCAACATTTAAAGGACTATTCGTGTCAGAATAAATATTAACTTCTAACTTTAAGTCTCTATCTTTTAACTTCTTAGTTAGTAAGGCTTTTAATTCAATAGAGCAAAACTCTAAATTATTTGGGTCTATCTTTACTAATTGTTCTTTACTCATCATAATCCCCCTTATCTTAAATAATCAGAGTCATAAGACACACCAAGCAAACCTTCTAGTAAAGTATCATTTATCAAAGAGAAAGGGAAACCAGACTCAAAATGAGATACCCAAATATCGCTTATAACTAAACTTTCAGTAGTGAAATCTCCCCAAAAAGTAGGTTTTATAAGAGCATTAGGTAGAACTTTAAACTCCACTTGACACCGAATAGTCTTCGTCTCCAAGCCTTGATGAGAAAACTCAAATAGCAACTTATTCGCTCTAACATCTGTTTTAGAATACCGAAAGGTAATTTCCCCTCTGTATGCCTCCCCAAAATTAGCTATTGGACTTGTTTCATAGATAAGATTCTCTATAGAAGTAACGGAACAAGACTTTTCAATTTCTCTTAGCTTATCAACCTTAGTAGAACAATATAATCGTAAAACCTCTTGATATTGCTCTAATTGTAATAAACGTTGAAGAAGGTCTATAAATTGCTCCTCAGTTTCAATCAGAAAATCATCTCGATCATCTGTTTTGGGTTTATACCCCTTAGGATGAACAGAAGTTTGCAAAAATTCTTTTAAACTAGGCATTAAATCAACCTCCAACCTTATCTGAAACTTCGTATAGCAAACAAATAGACTCGTGGAAGTCATTAGCAGATACCCCACTATCAGCAAATCCTGAAACATTGGCTTGATAACGCATATCTAATACACGTACTTGTGGGTTTTCTGAAAGCCACTTGTTTGCTTTGTCATCTGCACTTACCCAACCTTCTTTGTAAGCTGAGTCAGAAGTAAAAATCTTAATTTGCTGCACTATACTCCACCACCTAATCTACAAATATGTTTATAATAGTGATTATAAAAACGAGACTTTAAAGTTATAAGTTCTTCATTTGGAAAATGATCACCAACAATAACATCACCTTCATAATAAGAACTTGAATAAACACCAAATTCATCAATGTAATAGTAAATCAAATTCTGATTATTTCCAGACTCCATAGCTAAAGTTTCTAAAACCCCAATCACCAAAGGATGATTTGTTTTAATTTTTAACTCCACACCATTATCAGAAAAACAATCTGTACTCAATACCTTGTCAGTTACAGTTTCAATTATCTCCTTAGGAGGAGTTAAATCAGTAAAGTCAAAATGTACAGTACCTCTGATATTACTTAAATTATAACCTGTATAAACCTTTAACATAAGAAAACCTCTAATTTTGATAAAGTAAATCCTTTTCCTTTATCCATTTGTCATCGACAACTTTACCTTTGCGGTCTTTAATCTCTTCCCAAGCGTGTTCTACACACTCAGTTAAATTCCAACCGTAGTGCTTTGCAATATGCTTTAAATCTGCAATTACATAACGCAGAACCCAAATACCACTTGCACCAGCATAAATTAAATTAGTTGAAGTTGCAATTTGGTCTAAGTGATACCCCAAATATTGGAACTCACCTTTGTCAACCCACCAAAATTCTTCAAAAAAGTTACGCTCACCCTTTGAGAACTGCTGCACATAAATAACCAAAGTGACTATAATATCACCCAAAGAGTCTTTCAGCTCATCTAAGTGACCTCTGTAATAAGCTCCGAAAAGCTCTCCAAACTCTTCCATAATCTTGTAGCGTTGGGTTTCGTAAGGTAAATTATGGATACCCCTCACCCTTGACCACTCTTCGATTTTGGCAATTAAGAGGGGCATTTCTTTTAGTTCATTTGTAATCAATCTTTTTGTTCCTCATTTTTAATTAAATCAGCGTTTTCATAAATGTTCCCCACAATCATAAAATCATCTGACAACTGTAGAAAATCACTCAAAACGCGCATATTATCCTCATAAATTGAAGACCATAAAGCTGAATCCTCCAATAGACCATATTTACTTTTAGTGAGCAAAAACTCAAAACCATCAAACTCTAAAGCAAAATAGTTCTTAAGTTCAGTCTCACCAAAGGCTTCGTCTTGGTTTTCATAGAAAGAACCATCCGAGAAGTAAACGGTATCAACTACTTCAATAATGTGTCCTGCAAACAAAGATTCCCCTTTAGAGTCTACAAAGGGAGTTTGTGGCAACAGGATACCCTCAGACAGTGGGATGAACCGTTTATATTCATCTTCATGTACTGGATATATTTCTCCTTGTACATAATCAATTCCTGCTACTTGGAACATCTGCTTTGTTTTGGTGTCCCAAACTTTGTAATTCATAGTTTTATTCATGAAATCCTTTATTTACCTTTCAGCGCTTTATAAAGCAAACCAACCAAAACTTCTTTTTCTTGAGTCTCTAAAAACCAACACAAGTCCAAATCAGAGTCAATCGGAAATTCATCCAAAGAGCGCGTACCGTTTACAACCTCTACAAGTTCGGAAACCGAAACCTTATAATGGTTTGAATCTCGGAAACCTACATAATCATTGCAAAGAAAGACAGTTTCAGTTTCAAAGTCATAGTAATACTTATTAACCCCTTCAACTAAAGAAACACCACGAAACTGTTTACATAGTTCAGACTCAAATTCTACCAACTCAGTCAAACCTACTAAAGTGTAAGAATCTGGGTAAGTAGGTAAATCTTTTAAAGCAAAGTCCGTTAACTGACCTTCTGTATGTAATTTTTGTAGCTGTTTCAAATTAAGCTTCATCTTAAAATTTCTCCAATAAATCCTTATTTTGATAAATATTACCGACCACTTTCACATCAAGTCGGTTGTCTCCTAAGAGTAAGTCTTCAAGTTCAACCGTGTAGCGGTTGGTTATATTCAAACCTAAATCCCAGCACTCGACGATACCAAGAGAATAGTACGTAGCTTCTGACTGATGGTCGTAATCCTCAAATTGAACAATGTCACCTTCATAAATCTCAACCTTATCTTCTGAGTTATTAAAAACGTGGAAAGACTGCATGACATTATTAGGAGACAAAGGCTTTGCAATAAGCAACGATTTATCTGTCAAAGGAGATACCGTTTCATAAAGCTCTCCACTACGGTGTCGGCTTATATAATGGTCTGGAACCATTAACTGAAGTTCTTCGTCCCAAGCTCTTATCTTTGGAACTGTCATTTATTACACCTCACTTAAAAGCTCTTGCAAGCTATAAACTAAATTATCGTCTGTCATTTTCTTAATAGCAGTTGGGAACAAATGCTTCAATTCAACACGCTCTAAATTATCTTTGCAAACAAGCTCCAAAGGAGAGATACCCCAAAGGTGTTTAGATTTGAGTTTTAACAACAAATCTAACGAAGACTTGTAGTAAACATAAGTATTTCGTTTTTCTACCGCTTCTTTTGCGTATTGTAAGTGATCTAAAACTTCTTCATAATCATGTTGTTGAAATGTGTTGAGTTTAAGACCTTCTACAAGTTTCTTAATTAAGTCAATGTCCAAATCACCTAGTGTAAACTGAACCACCTCAACAGGAGAACTAGTTAAGTCAATATTCTCAGAAATAGCTTGTTTCAAAGATAGTGCGTTTGTAGACTTAGAGTCTTCAGTGGGTAAATACAAGAGAGTGTGACCTAAATACTTATAGCTACCCCAATTTAATTCAACACTATGTGTACGACCAAATTTCTCAAAGTAATGACGAACAAAGTCTTGCAAAGTCAAACTATTTGCACCATGCAAAGCATGAGAAATTAAGTCTTTGAAAACCTCGGTGGAGATACCGAAGCCTTTATCTCTATCATCACCATAAGAGCCATAAGTACCTATCTCTTGAGGTTTGATTGTCATCTTTAGGTCAACATCTTTTCCATCAACAGTAGTCGAAATATCAATCGTAATCTCACAAATATTCGTGCGATTATCTGCAAAAGTTCCTTGAAACTCATGCACTTCATGAACTTTATCCGTAATATTCACAATGGTAAAGTCTTTAAATGTAACTATGGACATAAGTTCTCCTCTATTTTTCTTTGCTTAATTAAGTTTATGGACAAGCCACCCAAGTAGGGTATTCTAAATCATAACCAACGTCATTTGGAGAGAAAAGTACATCTTCAATGTAAGACTTAGAGTCCTTGTCATAATGCATCAAAGTCAATGTCATAGAATGTTTAAATGCAATTCGAATTACTGCAGTTAAAGCTGGAGTCAATCCTGTCACATAGATAATTAAATCATCATGGTCTGTAATACCTAACTCATTGAACCTATCTACTACTTGATTTCTCAAAGTTTTAGGGTCGGTGGGGAAAGCGATAGAACCCTCAGCGAAGATGTACGTTGTTACATCTTTAATTTCATGTCGGTTGTCGCAAAGACCTAATTTGTAAGTTTTAGCCATAGTTTTATTCTCCTATTTATCTTTTATTTTAAGTATGTTTTATTATAACACAAATAAAAGAATAAGTCAAGTATTAAATGACTTGACCTACTCCCATCACAAGTAAAAGCAAAATAAAGGATACCGAAAGTAAGAAAATCAGACCGTTTAACCACCACTGCACAATCTTTTTCTTTTCTGCCTTAGTTGGTGCATGTTTGAATAACTTCCAACAAATGCGAGACCAACTTGCAAAAAGTAGAACCAAAATACCGATAAAAACATAAGGGTGTTGATCCATGAAACTTAAAAATGCGTGTGCATAATGTTTTAAGGTGTTCCAAAGTTGTGTATAGCTCATGAGTACAGTTTTTCTAAATCATAGTTAGAGAGTAAGCTTAACTGAAAACTATCTAAAGTTCCCAATAAACCAGTGTTTATTTCAAGGTCGAACCATTCACCTTGAATGTTCACTTTATAGGTATAAGAACTGTGAGACCTATATCGTTTGTTTAATAGATAAATTAAACGAAGAAACAACAAACCATAATGTTGATCTAACCAAACCCAAAAGGAATGTTCAATTAAACGGTGATTAGATTCTTGTATATTACCCCAAAACCTCATTTCCTTATTTGTGATAGAAACCTCAATCGCCAAGGTACCTGTATCTTCAAATTCGTAAACGAATTTAAGCTCATCACCTAACTTGTGGTTACTATCGAAATATTGGATACCAAGGAAAGTTAAAACCTCTTCGAGTGTAGCTTCTCTCATCAAATAAGTAAGGTCTTTGTCTAGCTTTTGTAATGTTTTTAGTGTCATGAACTTCCCCTTAAATTAAAACTTTTAAACCCTTGTGAGCATAAAGATACCCCAGCAGACTGGTTTGAGTTGCAACCTCAATTAAAGGTTTATCTAACCAGTGAGACACAGAATCTTTTCCATAGGTCTTCTGAGTATAAGTCAATAATCGAAGTGATTTTAGAAAATCTACTAACCGAATAGAAGAATCCTCTACTAGAATAACTTTCTGCTCTTTTCTAAGTCGGTCTTTAATGAAATCTAACTGATTTAAGTTCAACTCAGGTAACTCAGAATTAAAGACATAGTATTCTTTATAAGTTTCAATCTTCTGTTTCAACTCAGAATAACTACTTATTTTAGAGAAAATATACTGAATCAAGTCTTCTAAATCTTTAGTGCGAGTTGAGAAGAGTTTCATAATTGCTAAATCTTCATAAGACAAAATCTTAACTATTAAATTCTTAAACCCTCTTAGCTCTAAAGCACTATACTCATCAATACCATACAAAGCAAAGAAGGTCTTTACATTGTTTGAGAACCCCAAACTCGCTAAATAATCTTTCGGTAAATAATCGAGAGAGCCAAGGTAATCAATATCAGAGGTTAATCTTGACTCTCCTAACAAAGCAAGTGCAGAACCTCCTACAATAAGCACATCAACTTTTGAGGATACCCCTTCTGACTTTAAATCTAATTCTCTCAATCGAGCTAAAATATCAGATTTGTTTAAAAACAATATTAGACCCTCCTACTCATCTTTTTGCTCAAACCACCCACCGAGAGCCATCTGTATGTTCAGCCAAACTTTATGTGGTAGTTCTTCTTCGCTCGTATCGGCAGAATATGTTCCAGTTTCAAAAGCAGAAATCAACTCAGTTAATTCTCGATACCGCACCTTGTCTGCCATGAAGAGCCTCTGAGCCTTTAGAAACTCAATTACTCTCTTGTCTTTCTCACTTAGCATTTAAATCCTCTTATTTTGCTTTCTATCAAATTTTTTATCTGAGAGGTAGAAATTATCGACCTCAACTTTAAAATCGAAACTGGGGCAATCTGGGACTTCTGAGAGTGCTTTGAGAGTTTTATCTCAATTTACGAAAAAGAGCAGACAACTATCTGCTTTCTTTCTGTCCAAACTGCTATCTGGAAATGAAGACTTGAGGAGTCGAACCTCAAACCTAGACCAACTGCGATTGAAGCAACAGTTCTCTAATCTCCGCCTTCTCCTTAGTGCTGCTAAAGAGAAGAAATTATGAAACATCACAAATCTACATCTGGAAAAGGTGTTGCTAAAGACAAGTAATAGTCAAATAAAAAACCTTTCTTTATATAAATTTGTCAGCATAAAGTAATCAGCTCTATACTATATTTAGTTTACCACACTAAGTAAGTTTTGTCAATAGAAAATTAGCTAAAATCAAAAACTTCATTGAAAAAGTAAGTTTCTATAGCTAAAAAGGCAGTTTTAGGGAAAACCTTTATTAAAACTCATCATAATGTAAACCTCTAAGGTAAGTTTCTAATTCATCCTCATTCTTTTCTTGGAAATATTCCCGTTCCTCACTTGTAGCCTTACCTTTATCTACTCTCTGACCTAGACGACCAAACCTATCAGAGTAATATAGCATAGTATTGTTCTCAGTAACTCTACCTATCTCCCTCTCAACCATAGTATTAGGTTCTGGTAAACAGTTGAAACAAACCCAATATCGAGGATTAAGATGAGGATTGAAAGTATAACATCTTGTGCCTTTTGGAATAACTGCTTCACAGTCTTTACAAACTCTATCTGCTTTTATTTTAACAATTTTACCATTTGAAGTAGGATTTTCAAGAGTAACCTCATTTTGTTCAACAATCTTATCAGAGAAATATCGGACTCCTACTGTTTGAGTATTATAAAGTTTAACCAAGTTTAAATAACCTCCACCGTAATAAAAGGACGAACACAAACTTGAGTGTTAATCATAGACTCAGAGGTGTAAGGTAGAACCTCTAGTGAGGATACCCATTCAGAGTTGGGAAGTTCTACATAATTAGAACAAGACAACCAATCCAGAATCTTACTTAATTCATGCAAATGTTCTAACTTCTCTAAGTAAACTCGTTTTCCTGCGCCTTTATTCGTAATAAAGACTTCTTCAATCGGAGTTCTTAATTGAACCGAAGTAATTTGAGGAATAGGTTGCTCAAACCGAAGAACATCACTACCTTCAAACTTTTCCGGAAACTCCCAATACCCTGACATACGAGCTAATTCAAAACCATCTTCATAACTATACCAAATGTGAGAAAGTAATTTGACTGCATCATGCGTAGACACTAAGTATAACATGGGATGATCAGCAAAGTGAGTTGTAATAACCCCAAGCTCTACATCCCCTCTATCCTTAACTTGAACCTTCAAGTTAGACTCGGATACCGAAACCTCTGTATCGAAGAAAAACTCTTTTAAATAGTTTTCCAAGCTATCTCTCATAGCATGGGAATTAGCTTTTCTTAGCAAAGTTCTGTACTCTTCTTTAGTGACTTGTAAACCGAACTTTTCTAAATAAGTGTGATAATCGTGCTCTAACATAACATCAAATTTCAAAATTTAGACCTTTTTCCATTTCTATTTTCTTTATTATATCACAAAAACCTTGAAAAATCAAGGGGAAAGAAAAGAGAACCTTTTAATTTAAAGAGTTCTCAGTTATAAAATAATCTAATTGAAACCTACTGGTATCTGTTGAGCCTTTAAGATTTAAAGTAATCAATTCACTAAATGGAACTTTGATAAAACAATCTACCTCAAAGGTCGTATCAGAACCACTTAACTCCAATACAGTTAAGTCAGACACTTTAACAAAACAAATCGCAACTGGTTGTAGTTTGTCTTGACTGATATATAAACCTGCAACTTGAACTTGTTTAAATTCCAACTCTAAACCAAGCTCTTCTTTCACTTCAATTACCACAGCCGAGCGTAAACAATCTGAAGTTTGCAAGGCTTCAGCAGTAACCCCACCCGTTACAGATACCCCAATGGTATGAGGATTTAAAGCAACTTTTGAACTTCGCTTAGTCAGAAGCACAGAATTAGAGTCATAAACAAGCACACTCACTGCTATTGAATTAGCTAAGTATGGACAAGTTATGTAGTTTGTGAAGTTGTGTAAACCTACTTCAATAGAACCTACAAGCAAATTACTAACAAGAAATGAGTAAAAATCCAAAGGGGAGCAACCCAACAAAATAGAACCATCTGAACATACACTCAGAGACTCAAGCCGTACCGTAGAACCATTGAACGCACCTGAGTACAATGAGGAAATCAAGTCTCTTTGGAACTCTTCAGAGAAGTAAGGTGAAAACGTTGAAGGCTGCTGCAATACAGAATACCCTTGTTTAAATGGTATAAACAACTTAAGTTCCTTTCACTACTACAACTGTAGCATCATCTAACTTTACAGAACCCTCTAAATGTAAGTTTCGAAGTTCAGAAAGTGTTCTACTTACCGAACCAAACACGGAAAACATATTGTAAAAACCATCGGTCATAAACATCAACTCTTGACCACTATAAGGGAAATAACCTTGATTACTCAAATAAGCACACTCTGGATCGAGACTTCCAATTCGATACCCCTCCAGTTGATTAGCTAAGTGACGAGTACGTTTGTACACTTCTTTAATTTCAAAGTCTAAGTTCGGAACTTGGAGAGCTTTTAATCGTGCGATTTCTTCTCTATTAGCTTTTACAAAAGGAGCAAAGGAGTTATCTGTAATCAAATCTACTTGACTTACCACTAAATAGCAATCGCCTAAGTAAATATACTCAAAAACATCACCAATAAAGCGACCAAACATGAAAGCAAAGGTCGGTAACTCAGAGTAGTTATAAGTTAAATCAGAGGACAAATAAGTAGCTTGTACTTGGGATATTGCAGAAGCTAAAATATCTTTCAACCCTCTATAATCTTTACACTCTTTAGGTAAAACTTGATTTAAAGTTTGCATGACTTGGGATACCGAGAAACCATATTTAGTAGGTGTATCAAATAAATCCGTAGCACCATCCATTACCCAAACATAGTTCTTATAAACGTTGTAAATGTCTTCGTTATCGTGGTTTGTACCTTCAATCGAATGAGCCAAACTAGGTATTAAAATCTTTTTAGGTGTAACTTGTTTCAATGTAAAACTCCTTTTTACGCTTATTATCTAGCTATACTATATCATAATTTATAAAGAATATCAAATAAAACAAAGAGAACCCAAGCACTTTAAGGGTTCTCTCCAAATTGTATTGAGTTCTTAAAACAAACTACGTTTAACGATACACAGTGAACCACAACAATTTATCATCTTGTTGAGGATGTGGTTTAAGTCTTTTCAACTTAGTAAAATTGAACGTCCTTAAGACTGAAACCTTTAGATGAAGACTTACTCTTAAATAAGTTCAACCTTAATTAGCTATTTAAGTATAACATAAAATTAAGAAGTTATCAATCTAACTAATATCTTGAACGCTCTTTTTCAACCAACTCCAATTCGTTTAAAACTAATTTTGCAAGATGACTTAAAAGCTCTACCGTAGGTAACACCTCATCTATATCCCGATTAAATCTTAAAGCATCATAAGGAAACTTCTGTAATAAAGAAAACTCCCCTTTACTAACATACTGTTGATGTAACTTCTTGATTGCATACCCTAGCTGAAATTTAGACTTATATTCTACCTTATCCGAAATATTAAAAATTAAAGAGCCAATGTTATGTGAAGTTGTAGATATATTTAAACCTAAGTGTATAGAAATCTTCTTTAGTGCAACTTCAATAACTAAGTGAGTAATAGTTGCAAATACTCTATAATCAAAATGATTAGTAGTTGCAACAGAATTATACATAGATATAAGCTCAGCACAAGTCATATATTCATCATAAGTAGGTATTCGTTTATTTCGAGCAGCAATCATAAGATAACCTCACGATATCCTAATGCTAGTTTATCTTCGCTATCATCCACAGCATTTTCCGGTACACCTACTGAAGTCCATGAAGGCATCACACCTGTTTCATCATATAAATCATCTAATGAGTCCGCAAAAAGCTTACCACCCCTTAGGGGGTTGCTATTTACTTTCCGTGGATAAAATACAATATGTACATCTAACCGACCACTCTTCTTTTCCTTTACAAAAGCGCGAACCCCCTTTTTCGTATAACGTTTTTCAAATAGTTGTTCCATATTTAAAACTCTCTTTCATTTATTTGATTTTATTATAACATAAAAACCTTGAAAAATCAAGGTTTAATCAAGGATACCCTCAGATAGTTGGACTAAGCAAGGAAAGAAAAAAAACCCAAAACAACTGAGTAGAAATGAGTTTAAATTGAGACCTAGGAGATAGGTCGCTATCAGTCAATTTAGAGTTGTAAATCGAATAAAAGATAGGAAAGGCTAAAATAACCCCTAAGGATAGACCATCTACATGAGGTTGAAGGATACCGAAGTAAATCCAGCACTTATATAGTATTAAAAATGCAAACCAACCTACTGTAACTGAACCTAATAAACTAGACAGAACGACAAATAGCTTTGATAGATGTTTGTACATAGAGTCGGAAAGTTCTTCCGAGTGTTTCGACTTCGCACCTTTTAAATCCATAACTAAAACCAACTTCTTTAATTTATATACTACATTATAACATAAAAATCTTGAAAAATCAAGGTTTTACTGAGGATACCCCCCCTCTATATTATCAGTTTTCCCCAACGAGGTCTTCACTGAAAACCCTAAACAAAGCTTGTGATTAGACCTGTGGGTAGTCTAAAAACTTTATAGCGCTTAACTATACTCTAGGTAACAGTCTAAATAAGTCGGTCTGTATCTTCCCAACAGCGAGGATGTACAGACATACCAAGTATACTTGGGAGCTTTGCTCCATGCCAATTAACGGATTCGAACCGCTGACCCCCTGATTACAAATCAGATGTTCTACCAACTGAACTAAATCGGCTAAATGTAGCTGAGCAGTAGTACGCACTACTGCTCACTCACCCCAGTTGTATCCACAACCAGACTACATCATTAAATCCTTTACTTACAAGTTTAATTACGTAAATATGTTTACCCCTAAAAGTTATTATGACAAAACAGGGAACAAGCATTTAGAAAAGTTTCAACACACTCTCCATAAATAACTTTGCTAGACAGGGAGCTATTTTATATCAAAATTAAAAGTAAAACATAAGTAAACTTCGGTTTTAAATCCTCACTCGCGGTGTAACCGAAAACCCTTGCAAAAGCTCATCTAGGATACCGCGAGGTAGCACCTTAGAGTCAATGCTCGTTTAACGTCTAAGAGACGAAACAGTTTAATTGTCTTATTTAGGACAAATCTTTTGCCAACTTTATGCATCTGAGTACAAAGGTATGGTATCACCCAAAGTAGTTAAGGTGACTTACTTAGGTCGATTTAATTGCCAACTTTACAAGCAAAGCTTGACGGTAATGGTATCTCCGTTAGTTTAACGTTACCTAACGAAACAGTTTAATTGTCTTGTTTAGGACAAGAATTGTCAAGTAACAAATTTAATTCTTCTGAAAAACACAAACCATTTTCGTATCAAAAGGAACTGAGTCTAACTCAAAGTAGTTCTGTAAATAGGTTAAATAACTCTGATCTTTGTACTTATAAATACCTTGCAACTGTAAACAGTCTTTCCAAGGATGCAAAATCCACTTCATAAGTGCATTTGTAACGTTATATTGTTCCTTTGACTCACGAATCAAAGAATTCAAACCCCAAACTGTATGGAACATAATCTCATAAGCATCTTTCATAGTAGTTACAATAGAACCATCTTCTTTTATCTCAACATTATCAATAATCGAGTTTTTCTGAAGTTCTTGAATCCAAGTATGTATTTCTATCTCACTTTGTTTTGAAACAGGTTGAAGTGTAAATAACTCAGATACCGCATCTGGGTTCGCCCAATCTCGAATAACTAAATAACCACCCGTTTTTAAACTATTTACAATCATTGATATGGTTTCTGTACGCTCTTGGCGAGTTAAATAACTCATAATCTCGTGGAAAACACTAGAGAGATAAATCACATCAAATTGAAGTTCTCGTTTAAGCAACTCACATTTAGTTACTACATTTACACCCATACGAGATAAAGTAGTTTGCACAGTTGGAGAAATATCATAAGAATAGTAATCAGCGCCTGTAGAAACTACATCAGCTATAAACTCAGAAGAAATACCAGAACCGAAATCTAAAAGTGTAACCCCATCTCCAAGAAAAGGCTCAACTATCTTAAACTTCGACTCAGCAGTTTGGTTCATTCTTTGAATATAGCTAGTATTATCACTCAAATAGTTATCCATTGGAATCAATATTAAATCTTTCTAATTACGAAACCGTTTACTTGTCTTATTTAAGACAAGTTGATTGCGGAAGTAGGACTCGAACCTACGACCTCTTGGTTATAAGCCAAGCGAGCTACCACTGCTACCATTCCGCTATAATTTATTAAACACGAGTAGTAGGAATTGAACCCACACTGACGATTTTGGAGACCGTAGTTCTGCCTTTAAACTATACTCGCAACAATGGAAAGAGAGGGATTCGAACCCCCCCCCCCCCCCCCCCC